>Ga0316208_1000100_pt1 | contig 123025 bp, 107 predicted proteins | sample 3monopyrite_MG_FD_204944 | JGI IMG/M metagenome (GOLD analysis project Ga0316208, IMG submission 204944) | Microbial mat bacterial communities from mineral coupon in-situ incubated in ocean water Damariscotta River, Maine, United States -... | ecosystem: Environmental > Aquatic > Marine >... | reverse complement strand
TGTTATCGTTTCAATAGAAGGTTTGATTTAAGACAAATGATGCCACGATTCTTATCTGTTGCAATGAGGACGCCGCCTATGCCTAGGAGACTCTTGAAACTGGCGGAGCTTTATGGCTAATCAGGAAAAGTTATGTGTGCATTACATTATATTGCTTTCCGTTGGTGATTATCGGCTGATTAAACGGAAAACTTGAGTATTTTGTGGGTGTTATGTCCTGTTCGTTTTTTAAAGAAAAATTAAATGATTAACGCAATCCTGAAATTAGCGTATTCACTGGTTTAGCCGATAAAAATTATCGTGGGAAGGGGTAAGAGGTGTTTGGGGAACCACGGATTTAGGCCGTGGTCGTTTTGTAACGTACAACCGGATACTGGTAAATGGGTGTGGATTTGAATATGCCTGGTTGAATAATTAACAAAGTTCCTATTATTAGTAAGGTGACTATTAACTTTATGTGTCGTGGTTCGATAACTCTGTTGATGAGATTAAATGTTGATGAGATTAAATGTTGATGAGATTAAATGTTGACGACATCAAATATAAATAATATGAGTTTCAGTAGGAGAGAATATGCGCATTAATACAATTTCAAGGTGGTCTATTAGAACAAAGCTAACGTCCCTAAATGTTGCCCTTGTTTTGACTCTTATTGGTTGTATGGCATTTGCCTTAGTTAAAATGGACAAAATTGGTGAGGAACTGGTTCAAATCGCAGAAACTGATGTTCCCTTGGCTAATATCGTTGCCGAAGTGACAAGCAAACAGCTGGAGCAGGATATATATTTTGAGCGGGCATTACGTTATGGGCAAGAGATGGCGGCCGATGCAGCAGCCAGGGGGCATTTTATATCGACTGTTGGCAGTTTTGAAAACCTGACGACTGTCATTGATCAAAATATTCTCGTGGGTCAAAAATTGAGTAACTCGGCGGTAAATAATGCGCGCGATGATACAGAAAAACAGGCGTTTTTGCAGGTTAATCAAGCCCTGAAAAAAATGGGAGACGAGCATAAAAAATACACGCAAAGTGTCGGGCAGGTTTTTGACTTAATTTCTCAAGGCAGTGTTTCCAGTGCGATGCAAAAGGCTGAAACCTTGGAACAGGACGTGCAAAATGTTATTAGAGCGTTAGAAACGATGCAGCATGACTTGAATCAGTTTATCAGTGAAGCTACCCTGAAAGCGGAACATGACGAGCAAGCCGCCGTTACTTTTCTGCTTATTGTTACCAGCATTGCCTCTGTTATTGCATTGATCGCTTCGGTTCTAATTACTCGCAGTATTAGTAATGGCCTTGTGGCCGCGATTGATACCGCTGGCGTTATTGCCGGTGGCGATTTGCGGCACGAAGTTGAAGTGACGCATCATGATGAGGTAGGTCAGCTTGAAAATGCACTGAAAACAATGCGGGAAAATCTACATGAAATGACCAATGAGATGAATAATTCATCTCATGAATTGTCCAGCTCTGCCCTGGAGTTGTCTGCCACAGCTGAAGAAACCAGTGAAAATGTCAGCGCGCAAACATCTCAAATTGAGCAGGTTGCAACGGCAATCAATGAAATGTCAGCCACGGTGCTGGAGGTTGCAAAAAGTGCTTCTTCAACTGCAGAAGCGGCGAGCAAAGCGAGTGAAGAAGCGGAAGAAGGGCTTGAGGTTGTTCAGGGCACAATCGATTCAATTCAGAACCTCGCACAAGGCATAGAAAACGCCGCCGACGCCATCGGCGAAGTGGATAGAGGCAGCGATGCCATTGGTAATGTGGTAGATGTAATTAAAGGTATCGCAGAGCAAACGAATCTGTTGGCGTTAAATGCGGCCATTGAAGCTGCACGGGCAGGTGAACAAGGGCGCGGTTTTGCCGTGGTTGCCGATGAAGTCAGGGTGCTCGCGCAACGAACACAGGAATCAACCACAGAAATAGAAGGTATGATAGTTCAGCTACAATCTGGTGCGAATAATGCCGTTAGTGTGATGGATCAAAGTCGGGCACAATCGCAGGAAAGTGTTGAGCGCGCAGTAACAGCGGGGGCTTCATTGGAAAAAATTACGGCCTCTGTTTCTACGATTAACGACATGAATACGCAAATCGCCAGTGCATCTGAAGAGCAAAGTTGCGTATCAGAAGAAATTAATCAAAGTATTATCATGCTTAACCAGATGTCGCAGCAAAACTCTGATGCGGTGACAGAAATCACACTAACAACTGAAAGTGTCGCTCAAATGGCAACCCAGCTCCAGACGGTGATCGGTCGCTTTAAAGTGTAATTTTTCTTTCGTTTAATCGGATTTATTTTTAGTGCTTTTTTTAGTACAGTAAGTTGAATGCTTGTTGCTCAAAAAAGGCGCTACAATGAAGGCACTGGTAAAAAAATACGCAAAACAAGGCTTGTGGCTGGAAGATGTTCCATCCCCTGACGTGGGGAATAATGACGTATTAGTCAAAATTCAGAAAACCGCAATTTGCGGTACTGATATCCACATTTATAACTGGGACGAGTGGGCACAAAAAACCATCCCTGTGCCAATGACGATTGGTCACGAATTTGCTGGTGTTGTTGTTGAAATGGGGGCGAATGTCGAAGGCATCAATATTGGTGACGTGGTTTCCGGCGAAGGTCATATTGTCTGTGAACGCTGTCGAAACTGTTTAGCGGGTCGCCGCCATCTTTGCCCCAACACGATCGGCATCGGAGTTAACCGCACAGGTTGCTTTGCGGAATACCTGTCCATGCCTGCGAAAAATATTTTCAGGCCTAGAAAGCAGATTCCTACCGACGTCTTATCCTGTTTTGACCCTTACGGAAATGCCGTTCACACCGCCTTATCGTTTAATATGGTGGGTGAAGACGTATTGATAACCGGCGCTGGCCCGATTGGTATTATGGCTGCGATGGTGGCTGCACACAGTGGTGCACGTAACATTGTGATTACTGATCTCAACGACTATCGACTCAATCTGGTGAAAAAAATTCTACCCAAAGCGATTCCCATTAACGTCAGTAATGAAACGATTAGTCGCGAGTTTATGCATGACTTAGGTATTTTTGAAGGCTTTGATGTCGGCATGGAAATGTCGGGTTCACCACAGGCCTTTAGGGATATGTTAAGTAAAATGATCAATGGTGGTAGCATTGCAATGCTGGCCATTATGCCTAACGGAACAGGGATAGACTGGGACCAGGTGGTGTTTAAAGGGCTAAATATAAAAGGTATTTACGGGCGCGAGATATTTGAAACCTGGTATAAAGGCTTAATGATGGTACAAAGCGGTTTACCGCTGGAAAAAATCATCACCCATCGCTTTCACTATACAGATTTTCAAAAAGGCTTTGATGTGATGCGGTCGGGACAGTCAGGAAAGGTTATTTTGAACTGGGAAGATATTGTATAGTTCTTCTGTCAAGTTGTTTGCTTAGTCATTCCGAATCCAGCGATTATATCAACTTCTTCGATCTAACGTTTATAGAGATAGTGGAATAACATTTATGAGTTACAAAAGTGCAAAAGAAAGTCTGGCGAAAGACCTGGCTGAAATAAAAGAGGCGGGTTTATGGAAAGCTGAACGTATTATCGCCTCCGAACAAAAAAATGATATTACCCTCGCCGATGGCAGTGAGGTCGTCAACATGTGCGCTAATAACTATCTTGGTCTTGCCAATGACCCGGATGTTATTCAGGCGGCAAAAGACAGTTATGAGCGGTGGGGGTTCGGGCTTTCTTCTGTGCGTTTTATCTGCGGCACCCAAACCATTCATAAAACACTTGAGGAAAAAATCAGCCGGTTTTTAGGCATGGAAGAGACTATTCTTTATGCTGCCTGTTTTGATGCGAACACCGGCCTTTTTGAAACCATCTTGAATAAAGAAGACGCGGTTATCTCAGACGAGTTGAATCATGCGTCCATTATTGATGGTATTAGGCTATGCAAAGCCGCGCGCTTTCGATATAAAAATAATGATATGCAGGATCTTGAAGATAAATTAAAAGAAGCAAAAGCGGGTGGCGCACGGCGCATTCTAATTACCACTGACGGCGTGTTTTCAATGGATGGCACAATTGCCCGGTTGGATAAAATTTGCGACCTTGCCGACAGGTATGACGCAATGGTGCATCATGATGATTGTCACGCGGTGGGTTTTATGGGTAAAACCGGGCGTGGTATTCACGAGTATTGTGGGGTGATGGATCGCGTCGATATTATTACTGGGACCTTTGGCAAAGCACTGGGCGGTGCCTCGGGTGGTTATACCTCGGCCCGTAAAGAAATTGTTGATATATTACGTCAACGTTCACGTCCGTATTTGTTTTCAAACACATTAGCACCCGCCATTTGTGCGGCCTCTATTAAAGTACTTGATATGTTGTCAGCGTCAACAACACTGCGTGATCGTTTAGCAGAGAATACGCGTTATTTTCGAGAAGGAATGCGAACCGCCGGTTTTTCCATCGCAGAAGGTGATCACCCGATTGTGCCGGTCATGTTAGGCGAGGCAGTGCTTGCACAAAAAATGTCACAAAAATTATTAGCGCGGGGGATATACGCGGTTGGATTCTTTTTTCCCGTCGTACCCAAAGGAAAGGCGAGAATTCGTACCCAAATCTCTGCGGCTCACACTAAAGAAGATCTGGATAGGGCGATAGCCGCATTTGAGGCAACTTATGTTGAACTCACATAAAAAAGATAATTAACGTTCTTTTTTTACCCTCACCAGCATGTCAATGTCAGCGTGAAACACTTTTTTTCTCGATGCATCAAACGCATCTACCGGCACTGTAATCTCCCCGGTTTTCTCCCAGTCAACATGCTCGCAATTAGCAACAACCCGTATGTTTGATTCAGCTTTTGCTAAATATTTTGTTTGCATGCCAACAGGAATCCAGTGACGGTTGTTCGGAATCGACACATCAGTGACAACGCCGGCAGCGAGCTCCGCCGCATTGCAAATGGCGATAACATGGATAAATCCCAGGTGGTTATGAATTGATCGCTGGTTTTTGATTGATACTTCACAGTAGCCGGGTTTCAGCTCAATAAAGGTAGGGTCTATGTTGGCGAAATAAGGCGCAATTTCGGAAATGGCTTTGCCGTAGGCTTGATTGCCGAGTTTTTTGTATAAATCATATAGCTCACTCATGATGCTTATCCCTGTGTTGTTTCATTAATAATGATTATAATACGCGCCTTTAAACATCGATCAGGCCTATATTCATGTTGTTTTCCCTGAAAAAGACCGACGGCAAGGCCCGTCGTGGTCAAATGACCTTCGAGCGTGGCACCATTCAAACGCCCGCTTTTATGCCTGTAGGTACTTATGGCACCGTAAAATCAATGACACCGGAAGAAGTGGAAGCCAGTGGCGCTGAAATTTTACTCGGTAATACCTTTCATTTAATGCTGCGTCCCGGTACCAAAATTATCAACCTTCACGGCGATTTACACGATTTTATGCATTGGCAAAAGCCGATTTTGACTGACTCGGGCGGCTTTCAGGTTTTTAGCCTGGGTAAAATGCGTAAGATTACCGAAAAAGGCGTGCATTTTCGTTCGCCGATAAACGGTTCAAAAGTATTTTTAGGGCCTGAAGAGTCTATGCAGGTTCAGCGTAAGCTCGGGTCTGATATTGTGATGATTTTTGATGAATGCACGCCGTATCCGGCAACAGAAAAAGACGCGCGTGTTTCTATGGAGTTATCGCTGCGCTGGGCAGGGCGCAGTAAAGAGGCACACGGCGACAATCCCAATGCACTTTTTGGTATTGTTCAGGGTGGTATGTACACCGATTTGCGCGAAGAGTCGCTTGAAGGCTTAAAAAATATTGGTTTTGATGGTTATGCCCTGGGTGGCCTTTCTGTGGGTGAAGGCAAAGACGAAATGCGCCATATTCTGGATAATGTCACGCCGCTGCTACCTGATGATAAACCCCGTTATGTGATGGGCGTTGGCACCCCGGAAGATCTGGTCGAGGCGGTGAAGCGCGGTGTCGATATGTTTGATTGCGTTATGCCTACACGAAATGCACGAAACGGTTTTTTATTTACCACGACGGGCATTGTTAAAATTCGAAACCAGAAACACGAGTTTGATACCTCGCCGGTGGATGAAACTTGTACTTGCTATACCTGTCAGCATTATTCGCGTAGTTATCTGCGTTATCTGGATAAAGCCGGTGAAATATTAGGCATTCGTTTAAATACTATCCACAATCTTCATTACTATCAGTTTTTAATGCGTGAAATGCGCGAAGCGATTGAAAATCAGGCGTTTGATGCGTTTGTAAAAGATTTTTATGCGAAGCGATCACAACCGGTACCGGATATGTAATAATATGTCGCCTATTTCTCCGGTTGAGAGTTGTGGTTGGGGGCTGGCTTGGTAAGCGGTTTATACCCGTTAGTTTCAGGGCCTCATAAAACATTCCATTATTGAGGGAGTCACTGACATACTTTTAATTGTGTCGGTGGTTTCAAAGATTAAAAATAAGAAGGATTCAATACGATGAGCTTTTTCATCTCAGACGCACTTGCAGAAGGTGCAGTATCAGCAGGCGGCGCTGAAAGCGCACTGGGTTTTATCCCGTTAATTGTCATATTCATAATTTTTTACTTTTTGATCATTCGTCCACAGGTTAAACGCGCGAAGGAGCATAAAAAATTAACAGGGTCGGTTTCCAAAGGTGACGAAGTTGTCACTGGTGGCGGACTGTTAGGCAAGATTGTTGATGTTAATGATAACTTTGTTTCTCTGGAAATTTCAGATGGCGTAGAAGTTAAAATACAGCGCCAGTCTGTGGCTTCATTAGTGCCTAAGGGTACAATTAAGTCGGCGTAAAGTAGACCAGTAAAAACTCAGAGCCGCCCGGTGTTAATTTAATTATTAGCTAAACCGGGCGGTCTGGTTTCTGCCCGGATAAAAATTTTAAACCCTACAACCTCTAATTAAGGTAAAACTGGAATGCTTAATCGGTATCCCTTGTGGAAGTACATCATTGTTGGCATCGTCGTCGTGTTTGGTGCTTTGTATTCTTTACCCAATCTTTACGGCGAAGATCCTGCCGTTCAAATATCGGCAACACGATCAACCGAGGTTAACACTGGTACCCTTGGTCAGATAGAGGGTATCCTCGAAAACAGTAATATTTCCTACAAAAGTGTGGTGCTTGATGAGCGCGGCATTCTGGTTCGGTTTCATAATACCGAAGACCAGCTAAAAGCACAGGATGCGATCAGAGACAAGTTTAATCGAGGTTATGTTGTTGCGTTAAATCTGGCACCCTCAACACCTAACTGGTTGCGCGCAATTAACGCCGGGCCGATGTACCTTGGTCTGGACTTACGCGGTGGTGTTCACTTTTTAATGGAAGTGGATATGAATGCGGCCATTTCGCAATCACTTGAACGTTATAAAGGTGATTTTCGCTCTTTGTTACGGGTGAACAAAGTCAGATACCTCAGTATTAAACTAAATGGTTCGGTCGAAAACGGTACTGGTGCAGTAAAACTGAAGTTTAAAAATGATGAAGTGCGTTCAAAAGCACGCCAAATTATTCGAAAAGAATTCCCCCGGTTAGAGTTTGCTAACCTGGATGATGAAAAATACACGTATCTTGTCGTTTCTATCGCTAAGCAGGAGCAGCTTGAAACCAAACGTTTTGCTGTTCAGCAAAATATCACCACTTTACGTAATCGTGTTAACGAGCTGGGTGTGGCAGAGCCGCTTATTCAACAGCAGGGTATCGATCGCATCGTGGTTCAGTTACCGGGCGTGCAGGATACCGCACGGGCGAAAGAAATTCTGGGCGCAACTGCAACGCTGGAATTCCGCATGGTTGATGAAGAGCATAATGTGCAGGCGGCGATAAAAGGCCGTATTCCACCCGGTGCTAAGTTGTATCAGGAGCGAAATGGTGATCCGATTCTGCTGAAAAATCAGGTCATGTTAACCGGTGATTATATTGTTGATGCCAAATCTGGTATTGATGCACAGTCCGGTGGCCCGAACGTCAATATTTCACTTGATAGCAAAGGTGGGCGTCAGTTTACCAATGCGACAAAAAATAACGTTGGTAAGTTGATGGGCGTTGTTTTTATTGAAATCAAAACCGAATATAAGATGGTTGACGGTAAAAAGGTACGTTTCAAGCGAAAAATTGAAGAGGTTATCAATGTCGCGCGAATTCGTGAGCGTTTGGGCAGTCGTTTCCAGATATCCGGTCTTGATAGCACCGGGGAAGCCCGTGATTTAGCCTTATTGCTTCGAGCGGGTGCTTTGGCAGCCCCAATTGAGATTGTTGAAGAGCGAACCGTTGGCCCGAGTCTTGGTCAGGATAATATTGATCAGGGTTTTGCCTCCGTTGTCATTGGCTTCGTATTGGTCTTGTTCTGTATGGTTTTCTTCTACCGTGGTTTCGGCATGATCGCCAATCTGGCACTTGCCCTTAATTTGGTATTGATTGTTGCCATATTGTCATTATTGCAGGCAACGTTAACCCTGCCGGGTATCGCTGGTATCGTACTTACGGTAGGTATGGCGGTTGATGCTAATGTTTTGATCTTTGAGCGTATCAGGGAAGAGATTAAAAATAATCAGGCCTTGCAGTCTGCGATTGATGCCGGATATAACAAGGCGATCATCACCATATCAGATGCGAACATTACGACCTTAATTGCGGCCGTTGTTTTATTTGCCATGGGTAGCGGGCCAATTAAGGGTTTTGCTATTACCCTGTCGATTGGCATTTTAACCTCCATGTTTACTGCCATTGTGGGTACACGGGCGGTGGTTAATTTAGCCTATGGCGGTCGTAAGGTTAAGAAACTGTCTTTATAAAAGAGTCGAGATAAATATGCAATTTTTAGCAAATACGCCAAAAATCGACTTCATGTCGAAGAGTAAGCTGGCACTGATAGTGTCAGGCGTTATCCTGTTGGTTTGCCTTGCTTCAATCATTTTTCGTGGTTTGAATCTGGGTATTGATTTTACCGGCGGTACCTTGATTGAAGTCGGTTATGAGCAATCGGCTGATTTAACTAAAGTTAGGTCAGCGCTAGATGAGGCCGGTTTTGGTGACGCCATTGTTCAGCATTTTGGTACATCGCGAGATGTATTGGTTCGTATCGCACCACGTGAAGAAATGAGCTCGGTGCAGTTAAGTTCACAACTGTTATCTATTCTTAATGTAACATCGGACGCGCCGGTACAGATGCGGCGTGTTGAGTTTGTCGGGCCGCAAATTGGTGATGAATTAATTGAAAAAGGTGGTATGGCGATGTTGATCGCCTTGCTCGCTATTCTGGTTTATGTCTGGATTCGATTTGAAAAACGCTTTTCAGTGGGGTCGATTGCGGCGCTTGTGCATGATGTTATTTTTACCCTTGGGATATTTTCAATCTTTCAACTGGAGTTTGACCTTACTGTGTTGGCGGCATTGCTTGCGGTTATTGGTTATTCCTTAAATGATACGATTGTGGTGTTTGACCGGGTGAGAGAAAACTTCAGAATCATACGTAAAGCAACATCTGAAGAGGTAGTAAATAAGTCGATTAATCAGACGTTGGCTCGTACCATGATGACCTCTTTAACGACCTTGTTAGTATTAATCGCCTTGTTCATTTTTGGCGGTGAGTTAATACATGGTTTTGCTACTGCATTAATCATTGGTGTAGTTATTGGTACCTATTCTTCGATTTATGTGGCGACATCGACTACATTGTTGTTGGGTGTTACCAAGCAGGACTTGATGCCGGTAGAGAAAGAAGGTGCTGATATTGAGTCTGATCAGCCGATGATGTAATTGATGCGGTAACTGTTTCCGTAATAACTGCTGATCTCAAAACCTAAAAAGCCCCTTAATCGGGGCTTTTTTATTGGCCAGAAAAAGTCAGGTTTGGTATCGGCGGTTTCTAGTATTTTGTTGATCGCTGCCAAAGCGTAGCAACTTGTTATTTTTATATTCGCAGCGGCTGACAATTTTACGCCTTTTGCATTTTCCGACACCATGCATCTGGTTTTCTTTAAAAAAACCAAGATAATAATTACCGTTAACCCAGGTCAGTTTGCCTTTTCCATTAAACTTACCGTGTTTAAATTCGCCCACGTACTGGCTACCGTTTTCAAGCGTTAATACGCCTTTGCCATGAAAGCGGCCGTTATGAAATTCACCAGCGTATTTTTTTCCGGTTTTATAGACAAATACACCACTACCCTCAAATTTACCCTGTTCAAAATCGCCTTGATATCGGCCTTTGTATCGAATAAATAAATTACCTTTGCCCTGAAACAGACCTTTTTGAAAAAGGCCCTCATAACGGTCACCATTGCTGTAAAGAAAAGTGCCTTTGCCTTCCATTAAGTTGTTTTTAAAATTGCCGTGATACTGGTTGCCATTGAGAAAGGTTAAAATACCGATTCCATCGTATAAACCTTGACGAAAGCGGCCTTCGTAGGTGTCGCCGGTGACGGTTTCCAGCCTGCCAATACCGTAAAAAACGCCGTTTTTAAAGGGGCCTGCGTAGTTTGCGCCGTTGCGCCATTGCAGTTTTCCCTGGCCATGAAAACGGCCGTTTTTTGTTTCGCCAGTGTAAACCGAGCTATCAGGCAGTGAGATGCGAACGGCTTCGCCGGATTTGTTTGTTGATAATGAAACGGGTAGGTTGATTTGAGCGCAGCCGGAAAACACAATAATCGCGACGATAATGGAAAATTTTTTAATGTGCCGTTTAAATTGTGGGTGGGTGCTGGCTGGTGTCGCCTGTTTGTCATTTGCTGAAATCATTAGAGAGTGAATAGTTGAATAATTTTGAAAGTAATGTGACGATTTTACGTAAAGGAGGAGGTTATACAAGTACTTTATATCGCAACATCATGCTGTCGTAGTACCACTGGGTTGTGATTTGGCCGTAAAATGCTCAGTCGTTTGGTCGTGGGGGTGGTGTATTTATGTGTAACCAATATTGGCCTAAGTTATTGATAATTTCGCCAAAAACTTTGAAATTCACGGGCTTTTTGATGTAGCTGTTGCTACCAAGTTGATAGCCTTCGACGACATCGCAAAATTCGTCGGAGGTGGTGAGTAAGACAACAGGTAAAAACTTGGTTGATTCGTTATTTCGAATTTGTTTGAGTACTTCAAGGCCGCTCAATTTTGGTAAATTGATATCCAGCAAGATTAGTTTGGGTAGGTTTTCTGGGTTTCGGCGGTTATATTTGCCTTTTCCAAAAATATAATCGAGGCCTTCCTGTCCGTCATGCGCGATATCCAGTGTAACGTCCAGGCTGGTTTTGGAAAAGGCAAGTTTGGTTAATTCAATGTCGTCAGGGTTGTCCTCAATTAAAAGCACAATTGATGGAGATTTTTGAGATTGGGACTCGTTGTCCAGTGTATTGAATTTAATCGTAACCCCCTTAAAGCCGATTTCTTTACACCATTGAATTGCGGTGTCTGAGGCTTTAAATATTCGGCTGCTGCCGCGTTTGGATGATAGTGTCTGGTTTGGGTTTGATTCATTTTTTGAAACAAGCAGTACGCGCCATCCGTCTATTTGTGGGTCTAGAATGACTTTAGCTTCAGCCCAGTGGCCTGCCTCGAAAAGTAGACGAACATCTCTTTCGTTCATGAATTACCCATGTACTGTTTATCTGTCAGTACATACTAACCATATATATAATATTGGGCAATAAATATTTTCAGTTTTGAGAACCGGATCACAAAATCTTGAGTTAGGGTTATGAATTATTTCTTGTCGGTCGTTTTTTGTGGGGATATTGAGTGAGAGGGGATGACAGGTAGGTCGCAGTGTGTACTGACATTGAATTAATTGCAGAGCAAAAAGCCACACAAATTAATGTGATGGCTTTCAACGGTTGAGTCATACAGCTTTACTTTGGCTATTAAGTGAGACTAACTGTAGCCTGGTTTACGCCAATACGTAAGCAGCACCGTAGAGAAGCGTCGGATGTTTTAAATACGCGCGGGTCTTTGCTGCGCTTGGAGTTTAGCATTTGTTCGTCGCCATTTTTTGCAACAAGCTTTAATGTCCAGCCTGCCTCGTCAGTTGTTGGTGAAATAATGACCTTGTCCAGGTCACCTGATTCTAATAAAAGTCTCGCTTCCTGTTCTTGCATAATTGGGTGTCCACTATCCTTGTTATGGTCGAAGAGCCTAAATATAACTCGTTTTCTAAAAAAGTTAAGTACTTTTTTAATATATTTTATTTTTTCTGATAAGATCGCCTATAAAGTAACCAGAAAGGGCGGAAACCGATCAATATTTCCCGGAGTTGGCCAATTTTTTAGTGCTTTGGTATTATAAGGCGACAGCGATTGTGCTGTCTTGTCTTTTTTTTTGCAGTATTGTAAAACCGGGGTTGCAAACTCGGTTTTTGGGTTACCGGCATTCAAGCTGATTAATTTATACGTTTAATAGTAGTTAATTTTGTCGTAAATGTTGAGATTTTAGCCCAAATTTGCTACATTTTAGTCCCTTCTAATTCAACTCAATCCCCCCTGAGTACAATCGTTAATGACAAAATATATATTCGTAACTGGCGGTGTGGTTTCATCCCTTGGCAAAGGCATTGCATCTGCTTCGTTGGGCGCCATATTAGAGGCCAGAGGTTTAAAAGTAACACTGATTAAAATGGATCCGTACATCAACGTTGATCCGGGCACAATGAGCCCATTTCAACATGGTGAAGTTTTTGTCACCCAGGATGGTGCAGAAACGGATCTCGATCTTGGGCACTACGAGCGGTTTGTTCGTACCCCGATGACCCAGAAAAATAATTTCACTGCCGGTAAAATCTATGAATCGGTTATTCGTAAAGAACGTCGCGGGGATTACCTTGGTGCAACTGTCCAGGTTATTCCCCATATCTCAGACGAAATAAAGCGCAGCATGCTCGAAGGGGCTTTGGGTGCTGACGTTGCGTTAATCGAAGTTGGCGGCACAGTTGGTGATATTGAGTCATTACCCTTTCTTGAAAGTATTCGTCAGCTTGGGCTTGAGCTCGGCACTGAAAGAGCGATGTTCATGCACCTGACATTGTTACCGTACGTAAAAACCGCCGGGGAATTAAAAACCAAACCGACCCAGCATTCGGTGAAAGAATTAAGAAGCATCGGGATTCAGCCTGATATTTTAGTCTGCCGTTCTGAAAGAGAAATTACCGAAGATGAACGTAAGAAAATTTCTTTATTTACCAACGTTCAGTCAAAAGCGGTTTTTTCTGCCTATGATGTCGACAATGTTTACGAAATACCCAAAGTGTTACATGAGCAAGGTATGGATGAACTGGTTGTAAAACGTTTTGGCCTGGAAACGAAAGCGGCAGACTTGTCCGACTGGCAGCACGTTGTTGATGTGATGGCTAACCCTAAGGGTGAAGTTACCGTTGCGATGGTCGGTAAGTATATGGATTTAACCGAAGCCTATAAATCTTTATCCGAAGCCTTGATCCATGGCGGTGTGCAGCATGAACAAAAAATTAACATTAAATATATCGATTCAGAAGACATTGAAACCTTAGGTACGGATTGCCTGAAAGGTGTTGACGCGATACTGGTTCCCGGCGGGTTTGGTGAGCGCGGTGTTGAAGGTAAAATTGAAACCATTCGGTACGCACGTGAAAATAAAATACCTTATCTCGGCATTTGTTTAGGAATGCAGCTGGCCGTTGTCGAGTTTGCCCGTCATGTCGCCAAAATGGATGGCGCACACAGTACCGAGTTTGAGCAACACAGCCCTAGTCCAGTGATTGGTTTGATCAAAGAGTGGGTTTCACAACAGGGTAATATTGAACAACGAACCGAAGCGTCAGACCTTGGTGGCAGCATGCGTCTGGGTGCTCAAAAATGCCGACTGGAAACTGACTCTTTGATGTATCGATTATACAAAAAAGATGTGATTGAAGAGCGTCATCGTCATCGTTACGAATTTAACAATCAGTATCGTGAGCCACTTCAGGCGGCAGGCTTGAAACTCTCAGGATTGTCTATCGATGACAAGCTGGTCGAGGTGGTTGAGCTTCCTGATCATCCCTGGTTTATTGCGTGTCAGTTTCATCCGGAATTTACTTCCACGCCTCGTGATGGTCATCCGTTGTTTAGTGGTTTTATCGCTGCAGCTAAAAATCATAAAACTAAGAGTGAAGTTTCAACTGAAAAAAAGGCAACGAAAAAATGAACCTGTGTGGATTTGAAGTCGGTCTGAATAAACCCTTATTTCTTATTGCTGGCCCCTGTGTCATTGAAAGTGAGATCATGGCCATGGACACTGCCGGTGAATTAAAAGCGATTTGTGACGCGCTGGAGATTCCTTTTATCTATAAATCTTCGTTTGATAAGGCGAATCGCTCCTCAGGAGAAAGTTACCGAGGCCCAGGCATGGAAAAAGGCCTGGCGATTCTTGAAAAAGTGAAAAAAGAAATTGGTGTTTCAATCTTAACCGATGTGCATGAAGACACGCCACTGGCCGAAGTTGCGTCTGTGGTTGATGTATTACAGACGCCGGCTTTTTTGTGCCGTCAGACAAACTTTATCCAGAATGTTGCTAGCCAAAACAAACCGGTGAATATTAAAAAAGGCCAGTTTTTGGCGCCCTGGGATATGGTTAATGTGGTTGATAAAGCGAAAGCGACAGGAAACGATCAAATAATGGTCTGTGAACGTGGCGCATCGTTTGGTTACAATAATCTGGTTTCAGATATGCGCTCGCTGGCCGCTATGAGAAACACCAATAGCCCGGTTGTTTATGATGCAACACATTCTGTGCAGTTGCCCGGTGGCCAGGGTGCAGTGTCCGGCGGGCAACGCGAATTTGTGCCTGTGTTAGCCAGGGCCGCTGTTGCGGCCGGCGTGTCAGGTTTGTTTATGGAGACCCACCCAGATCCATCTAAGGCGCTTAGTGACGGGCCAAACGCCTGGCCGCTGGATCAAATGAAAAGTTTGTTGGAAATTTTGAAAGAAATTGATTCCGTCGTGAAAGGTAAGCCTTTTCACGAAAGTGAAATTCGCGGATAATATGTGTGCTTGTAAATAACGAATAAATGATGAACGCCTGATGGTCGGGCGTATAAAGAAACAATAGAAACGATTGTAGGAAAACAAATGCCAAAAATTGCAGATATACGTGCTCGTGAAGTTATCGATTCTCGTGGAAACCCAACCGTAGAAGCGGATGTTATTTTAGACAGTGGAACTAAGGGGCGAGCAATTGTGCCATCCGGTGCCTCAACCGGTTCGAGGGAAGCGGTAGAATTGCGTGACGGTGACAAAAATCGTTATTTAGGTAAAGGTGTACTCAAAGCCGTTGAAAACGTAAATACGACTATCAAAAATGCATTGGTTGGAATGGAAGCAACGGCACAGTCTATCATTGATCAAGCCATGATCGATCTTGATGGCACTGAAAACAAAGGTAACCTGGGTGCAAATGCAATTTTGGCGGTCTCCTTGGCGGTTGCTAAAGCGGCAAGCAAAGATGCTGGTATGCCTTTGTATCGCTATCTTGGTGGCGCAGACGATACTTTGTTGCCGGTTCCGATGATGAATATCATTAATGGTGGTGAGCACGCGGATAATAGCGTTGATATCCAGGAATTTATGATCATGCCTGTTGGTGCGCCAAACGTTTCTGAAGCAATCCGCTGGGGCGCTGAAATTTTTCACGCGCTGAAAAAAGTGCTTGCCGATCGTGGTTTAAATACCTCAGTTGGTGATGAAGGCGGTTTTGCGCCTGACCTGAACTCAAACGAAGAAGCAATCACCGTTATTTTAGAAAGCATTGAAAAAGCCGGTTATAAAGCAGGCACCGACATCATGTTAGCGATTGATGCAGCAAGCTCTGAGTTTTATATAGATGGAAAATATGTGCTTGCGTCTGAAGGTAAATCACTGAGCAGCGAAGAGTTTGCTGACTTTCTGGTTGATTGGGCTGACAAATACCCGATTATCTCTATGGAAGACGGCATGGATGAAAGTGATTGGGAAGGCTGGAAAATTTTGACTGAAAAAATGGCAGGCAAAAATGTTCAGTTAGTTGGCGATGATTTATTTGTGACAAATTCAAAAATACTAAAAGAAGGTATTGATAAATCAATTGCGAACTCCATTTTGATCAAAGTGAATCAAATTGGTACCTTAACCGAAACTATCGCCGCCGTTGATATGGCAAAAGAAGCAGGTTACACCGCTGTTATGTCACATCGTTCAGGTGAAACAGAAGATACAACAATTGCGGACCTTGCGGTTGCGTTGTCCACGGGTCAGATAAAAACCGGTTCAATGTCACGCTCTGATCGCTTAGCAAAATACAATCAGTTGCTTCGTATTGAAGAAGAGCTGGGTGACTCAGCTAAATACGCAGGAAAAGATGCGTTTTACAATTTGAAATAATTTTTTTATATTTTAGATTATAATAGGCCGCATGTGACGTTTGTTGTGTGCGGCTTTTTTGTTGTAGACTGATATCATGCGCTGGCTAATAATATTTCTTTCTATTTTACTTTTACTTTTGCAGTACCCGTTGTGGTTCAGCGAGCGTAGCTTGCCTGATGCCTGGCAGCTGCGATCAAAAATTGGAGCGCAGCAAGCAGAAAATCAGCAATTCGAAGAGCGTAATCGTTTACTGAAAGCGGAGGTTGAAGACTTAAAAACGGGTCTCGACGTTGTTGAAGAAAAAGCGCGAACGGAACTGGGTCTTATCAAACAGGGTGAAACCTATTACCAGGTAATAGAGAGCCCAGTAATGGAAGACCCTGTGTTAGAAGGTCAAGAGATAAAAAATATTATATTGCTTGAAAGCAGTCATGAGTAAAAAAGCAGGTTTGTGGGTTGTTTTACCCGCCGCAGGCGTTGGCAAACGAATGCAGGTGAATCACCCAAAACAATATCTGAATATTCAAAATAAAACCGTTCTCGAACATACCATTGCCTGTTTCTCCAGTAATCCGCGTGTAAAAGGAATTGTGGTTGTCATATCCGATGGAGATGAGTATTGGGCGGGCTTAGATATTCAATCCGGAGTGCCTTTATACGTCGCCGCAGGTGGAAAAGAGCGCTGTCATTCTGTGTTAAATGGCTTGGGCTTCCTTCAAAATAAGGCGTCGCCTCATGACTGGGTAATGGTGCACGACGCTGCGCGACCTTGTTTGCACGCAGACGATATTCAAAAATTAATCGATGAGTTGTGGCTGCATGGCACAGGTGGTCTGTTAGGTTTGCCGGTTGCCGATACCTTAAAGTTATGCGGCAAAAACAAAAGAGTAAAACGTACCGTAAGTCGCGAGGGTTTGTGGCGTGCGTTAACACCACAAATGTTTCGATACCAAAAACTGTTTTACTCGCTAAAAACAGCGATAAATAACTCGGATAAAATCACCGATGAAGCATCTGCCATTGAGGCGGCAGGTCATGAGCCGGTAATGGTTGAAGGGCGCTGGGATAATATAAAAATCACACATCCGCAGGATCTTGGTCAGGCGACGCGTATTTTGTTAGATAAGGAAATAAAATGAGAATAGGCCAGGGTTATGATGTTCATGCATTTGCAGAAAATAGAATGCTGATTCTTGGCGGAGTTGACATACCGTTTGAAAAAGGTCTCGCCGGACATTCTGATGCTGACGTACTAATTCATGCTATGTGTGATGCATTGCTCGGTGCGGCAGCCATGGGTGATATCGGCAAACATTTCCCCGATACCGATGATGATTTTAAAAATATTGATAGCCGAATTTTACTGCGCCATGTTGCGGGTTTAATAACAAAAGCCGGATATAGGATTGGTAATATTGATGCGACAATTATTGCTCAGCGCCCCAGGCTTTTACCTCATATTAATACCATGCGTGAAAATTTAAGTGCAGACTTGAGTATTGATAACACGCAATTAAACATAAAAGCCACAACAACCGAAAAGCTGGGATTTGAGGGCAGGGAAGAAGGAATTGCGGCGCAGGCGATTGCGTTGCTGGAATCGATTTAATTTTTGTAGCTACTCACCCAAAATATGTGTAGGCAGGCCGTCTAAGCTGGTTATATTTTTTTCTTTCCAGTATTGGCGAATACCATCGTCACCTTTTTGCTCTGCCCATTTTTTCAGGGTGTCTCTTTCGGTGAAATTCTCTGCTGTTGGTACGGCATAACCGCAGGAGGTTTGTACCCTGCTAATTTTCAGGGTGATAATTTGTCGTGTGCCGGGGTAATCTTTAAAATGGTTTTTCCAGTTTTGCCAGTTGTTTTGCTGCTGATTAATGACTGACCCTTCACCGTACATGCGAAAAATTAAGGGGTGTTTGTCAAAACTGCACATCATGATTGTCATGCGGGAATTTTGGTGCAGGTGTGCGGCGGTTTCATTTCCGCTGCCGGTTAAGTCGAGGTAGGCGACAGTGTTATTGTCGATGACGGTAAATGTGTCCATACCTTTTGGTGATAAATTCACGTTACCCTCATCTGCGGCGGTGGCAACAAAATATATTTTTTGATCGTTTATAAAACTGATGTGTTTTTCGTTTAACTCAGCAAAAAACTCGGCCATGATAAATCCTTTTTTTGATCGGTGTCGCTATTATTAAGACTCTATTGTGCTTAGGTGCTAGGAGCCTGTCGGGCTTAGGTGATCGTCGCGAGGGAAAGCCATTTTGAGGCAGATTTTTCGTTCATTTGAGGCGAATAGTCATTCTACTTAACGATAATGAACGGAAAATATGACCAAAATGGATTTTCCGCAGTAGATTCAACCTAAGTCCGACAGGCTCCTGGCCTGTTGTTCAGCAAGTGGTGGCTGCTGTGCGTCTTGTGAGCGAATAAACTCAACGAACTTTTCAACCAGCTCCGGGTTTCGCCAGCCTCTGTCGGTTTCTTCCTGAATTATTTTTAATGCATTATCAACGGAAAATGCGGGTTTGTAAGGACGCTCATAGGTGAGCGCATCATAAATATCGATTAGTTGAAATACCTGCGCAATATACGGGATTTCGTCACCTTTCAGGCCATGAGGGTATCCGCTGCCGTCCCAGCGCTCATGGTGATGTAATATGATAGGCGCGGTGGTTTTCATACTCTTTAAGCCGCCACAGAGTTGGTGGCCGATCAAAGGGTGTTTTTTCATCACCTCGAATTCTTCACTGGTTAAGGCGGCGGGTTTCATGAGTATGGCATCGGGAATACCAAGTTTGCCTATGTCGTGCAGTACGCCGCCTTTTTTTAGGGCTTTTAGCTCGTTCTCATCAAGTCCGAGTAGTTGGCCAAATTTCTGGCTGGTTGTAGAGAGGCGTTCACAGTGGTCGCCTGTGTGCTCGTCTTTTGCCTCAATCATTCGTGCGAGGGAGAACAGCATGCTTTCCATGTCGTCGAGTTCATCTGTCAGGCGTTTTAACTTGGCGGCGGCGTTAACGCGGGCGATTAATTCAGCCGGGTGATAAGGTTTGTGAATGAAATCATTTGCACCGGCATTGAGGCTTTTGACCAGTTCGCCCCGGTCATTGGTGCCGGTTACCATGATGATAGGCAGTAATTTGAATCCGAGGTCATTTCTAATTTTTTCGCACAGGGTGTCGCCATCCATGCCGGGCATGCGTTTGTCAAGCAGCACCACATCTACGTTATGTTTTAACAGGCGGCCTGTTGCTTCATCTGCATTGCATGCTTCAATGATGTGGTGATTCTGCATGCTGAGGATTTCTTTCTCGAGCTTACGCTGAGATTGGTCGTCATCGACTATCAAAATATTGTAAATTGACGAGTCATTAAACATACATGGAACCCCCTAAAATATGTCTGGCTTACAGTATATCGGTATTTGATTATCCTAGAAAGATCAGTTGGACGCGAGAATAGAGTGCAAGTAATTGGTTTGATTGGCGTAATGAAAAAGTTTGCGTTCACCTGGTTGGTGAATCAAATCTTTATCATATAGCCAGGCGAATCAAGTAGTTGTGCTCTAGCTCGTGGATCAACTGATTTTTCTAGGATTATAGTCAATAATTAACCGAGTGTTTATAGTTGTTTTTTTAGCATATTTTATATTTTAGCACTAGCAATAAATTCAGCCACTTAGCTAACTTTCGCGCGTACGAAAACGGTGCTTGACCAAAGTAAAAACTTATATTTGATGGGGGGATGAAATTGTTAAAGGCGCCAGTTACATTAAAAGTAACTGGCGGCGGGAATGAGTGGCGCTTAATCGTTATATTTTTGAAATACTAACGTGGAGTTAGTGCCACCAAAACCAAAACTGTTTGACATAATGACGTCGAGTTCAACATTGTCTACCCGTGTCATCGCAATAGGCATTCCTGCTGCGTCTGCGTCAAGCTCTTCTATGTTGGCAGAAGCGCAAACAAAATTATTTTCCTGCATGATCAGCGAGTAAATGGCTTCGTTAACGCCCGCAGCACCTAAGGCGTGACCGGTTAATGATTTAGTTGAGCTGATATGTTTAGGCATTACCTTGTCTGAAAACGCGTTTTGAATCGCACCAAGTTCTTTGGTGTCACCCACCGGGGTACTTGTGCCATGTGTGTTCAGATAATCGACAGGTTTGTTCACGTCTTTCAGCGCCATGTTCATGCAGCGTGTTGCGCCTTCACCCGAAGGTTGAACCATGTCATATCCATCGGACGTTGCGCCATAACCGACAAGCTCGGCGTAAATTTTTGCGCCACGTTTTTTCGCGTGCTCAAGCTCTTCAAGCACCAGTATTCCGCCGCCACCGGAAATAACAAAACCGTCACGGTTTGCATCATATGCACGTGATGCTTTGTCAGGCGTGTCGTTATACTTGGAGGATAAAGCACCCATGCCATCAAATAAAACTGATTGAGTCCAGTGTAGCTCTTCGGCACCACCGGCAAACATAACATCCTGTTTGCCCATTTGAATCAGTTCGTAGGCGTTGCCAATGCAATGCGCGCTGGTCGCGCAGGCGGAACTGATTGAATAACAGGTGCCTTTGATTTTGAATGCGGTAGACAAGCAGGCTGAGGTTGTGCTGCCCATGGTTTTTGTCACCATATATGGCCCGACACGACGAATGCCTTTTTCACGCATGGTGTCAGCAGCAATCACGGTGTTTTCGGTTGATGCGCCGCCAGAGCCGGTGATCAGGCCAGTGCTGATGTTCGATATGACGCTTTCATCAAGCCCGGAGTCTTCAATGGCTTCTTTCATTGCGACGTAATTAAAAGCCGCTGCATCCCCCATGAAACGGAGTAATTTTCGGTCAATTAATGCTTTCTGGTCAATGTTGACCGAGCCGTGCACATGGCTGCGAAAGCCCATTTGCTCGTATTCATCACTGTGCGTTATGCCTGAGGCTCCATTGTAAAGCGATGTTTTTACTTCTTCTTTATTATTGCCAATACTGGAAACGATCCCAAGGCCAGTTACTACAACCCGTTTCAAAATAGCGTACCTTTCTTATGTTAGCTTAATGTTAGTCGTTTAGTAGTATTAAAATATCGGTTTAAAAACTGTCGGTGTTTGTGAACAAGCCGACGCGAAGGTCTTTTGCGGTGTAAATGATTTTGCCGTCAACTTCCATTGTTGCATCCGCAATACCCATATAGAGTTTACGCATAATAACGCGTTTTAGGTCGATGCGATATGTTATCAGTTTGTTTTTTGGAACTACTTGTCCGGTGAATTTTACTTCGCCGGAGCCGAGAGCGCGACCACGGCCAGGGCCACCACGCCAGCCAAGGTAAAAACCCACCAATTGCCACATGGCATCCAGGCCAAGACAGCCGGGCATGACCGGGTCTGTTTCAAAGTGACAATCAAAAAACCACAAATCCGGTTTTATGTCTAATTCTGCAACGATTTGTCCTCTGCCATGTTCGCCACCGTCGGTACTGATGCTAGTAATGCGATCAAACATTAACATTGGTGGAAGTGGTAAACGTGCGTTGCCAAGTCCAAATATTTTTCCGTGACCTGAGTCGATTAATTCGTCGTAACTAAAGCTGCTTTTTTGTTCCATTATATTCTCTATAAATAATCTTTGGTTAGCGACATCTTAAATGTAGTCCATACCTGCTGGCAGATACATAAAAATGTGTCGAAAACATTCTATTTTGCCCATATCGGGGCATAAACTACCACAAACAGCCTGATATTTTAACGCCGATTTACCAATTACCTCAATTTTTATTAGAAAACAGTGTAATACGGTACTGGAATTGCTGTTACCTGGTTAATAGATGGTTAATAGGTGGCTAATCATTGCTTAATAAGTGTTTGATTTGAGGCGCTTTTAAATACAGTATATTAGGCTGCAATATACCGTAATTGAAATTGATTGAAGTTTCTACAAATTAAATAGACAAGATTAGAGTTGGATAAAATATGAACAAGCCCGACAATGCTCACGACGGATTGGCAGCGCTTTGGGAAACGTCAGGATTATCTGGTGCCAGCGCGGACTATCTTGAGTCTCTGTACGAGGATTTTTTAACAGACCCGTTGTCGGTTAGTGATGAGTGGCAAGAGTATTTTTCTACTTTTTCCCGCCCGGATGAGACGGCTGCGAATGAATTCCATAGCGTTGTCAGGCAGCACTTTAAGGAAATAAGCCGACAGCCCCAACGCCAGTCATCTCTCGCGAATGAGGATGTTGCACATTATAAAAAACAGGTAAGTGTTCAACAACTGATACATGCTTATCGTTTTGGCGGCCATCAAAAAGCGGACTTTGATCCCTTAAGTGATGATCGAACCAAAATAGCGGTACCTTCACTGACGCTGGAAAAATATTTTTTATCCAGTACCGATCTTGAGTCAGAGTTTGTCACCGGAGATTTGCATGCACCTGATAAGTTACCACTTAAACGTATTTTGGATGTGCTGGAAAAAACCTATTGTGGAAAGGTTGGTTCGGAATATCTGCACTGTACAACGATGGCCGAGCGTGAATGGATTCAGTCTCATTTAGAACGCCATTTCACACAGGTGGAATTGTCGGCAGCGGTTAAAAAAGAATTGTTAGCACAGGTAACTGCGGCAGAGGGTCTGGAGCGTTATTTACACACAAAATACGTTGGCCAGAAACGTTTTTCGTTAGAGGGTGCTGATAGTTTAATTCCGATGTTAAACGAATGTATTCAACGCGCAGGCGGCCAGGGCACAGAGGAGGTCGTTATTGGGATGGCGCATCGTGGTCGTCTTAACGTGCTTGTGAATATCATGGGCAAAACACCGGGTGAGCTTTTTCAGGAATTTGAAGGCAAAGCAAAACGACTGGAAGATGGTACTGGCGATGTAAAATACCACATGGGTTTTTCCAGCAATGTGCCGACACCGGGTGGAAAAGTTCATCTTGCCCTGGCGTTTAATCCATCTCACCTTGAAATTGTTGCGCCGGTGGTTGAGGGCTCGGTAAGAGCGCGACAGGAACGCCGGGGAGATAATCTGGGTGATCAGGTTATCCCGATTATTATCCATGGTGATGCCTCGTTTGCTGGTCAGGGTGTGGTGATGGAAACGTTTAATATGTCGCAGTCTCGTGGTTTTTCAACCAAAGGCACTGTGCATATTATTATTAATAATCAAATTGGTTTTACCACCAGCAATCAGGCGGACGCGCGCTCGACCGTGTATTGTTCGGATGTTGCAAAAATGGTGAATGCACCGATTTTTCATGTGAGTGGTGATGATCCCGAAGCGGTATATTTTGTCTCGCGATTAGCGATGGATTATCGCGCAAAATTTCATAAAGATGTTGTGATTGATTTGGTTTGTTATCGAAAGCATGGCCACAGCGAGGCTGATGAGCCGTTTACTACACAGCCGGCGATGTACCAGATTATTAAAAATAAAAAAACACCTCGTGTGATATATGCGACGCAGCTTGTCGAGCAGGGGGTTATCGTTAAAGGCGATGAAAAAACCATTCTTGAAAATTATCGCAAAAAACTGGACGCTGGTGATTCTGCTATTAATGGTGGTCAGTCGGATGATGATGCATCTTATTCCTATCGTGATGATTGGCTGCCGTATATGCAAAAAATATGTACAACGGATGTTGAAACCGGGGTGCCGCTGGAAAGATTACAGCATTTGATAGCGCGAGTGACGGATGTGCCGGAAAATTTCAAATTACACTTTAGTGTGAATAAAATTTTTGAAAGCCGGAAAAAAATGGTGCTGGCTGAACAGCCGATGGACTGGGGTTGTGCAGAAACACTGGCTTATGCTTCATTGGTGACTGAAAATTTTCATATTCGTTTGTCTGGTCAGGATGTCGGTAGAGGTACTTTTTTTCATCGGCATGCGGTGGTGGTCAATCAGGATAATGGTGATACCTATGTGCCATTAAGAAATGTAGAGAATGATGGCGCAAAATTTCTCATTATTGATTCGTTGCTCTCAGAAGAAGCGGTATTGGCATTTGAATATGGTTATTCAACCACTGACCCGAACACGCTTAATATCTGGGAGGCACAATTTGGTGATTTTGCCAATGGTGCTCAGGTGGTGATTGATCAATTTATCAGTGCGGGTGAGCAAAAGTGGAACCGGCTTAGCGGCCTGGTGATGTTTCTTCCTCATGGTTATGAAGGTCAGGGGCCGGAGCATTCATCAGCGCGTATTGAACGTTATCTTCAACTGTGTGCCGAAAATAATATGCAGGTTTGTATTCCGACAACACCGGCGCAAATTTTCCATTTATTGCGCCGGCAAATGTTATTAGCCTGCCGAAAGCCGCTTATCGTTATTACACCAAAAAGTTTGTTAAGACATAAGCTGGCGGCGAGTGACGTTTCTGCATTGGTTGATGGCAAGTTTCACCCGATTATTCCTGAAATTGACGAACACGACGAGAAAAAAGTGGATAGGGTCGTTATGTGTCATGGCCGGGTTTATTATGATTTGCTTGAAAAGCGCCGCGAGCTGAACTTAACTAATGCGGTAATAATTCGCATGGAGCAGCTTTATCCTTTTCCTGCTTCGCAAATGAAAATACAATTACAACGTTATGTAAACGCAACTGCTTTTATCTGGTGTCAGGAAGAGCCAAAAAATCAGGGGTCGTGGTTTACCAGCCAGCATCATGTGCGTTCAATTTTAGGTGGTGAACATTATCTGGAATATGCAGGCAGGCCTTTTTCTGCGGCACCGGCGGTGGGTTATCCCGGATTACACAAAGAGCAGTTGAACACCTTGCTTGATGAAGCATTGGGTGTAAAACAAATGAATAAGGATAAAAAACAATGACAGACGTTAAAGTACCGGGTTTTCCAGAGTCGGTCGCTGATGGCACCATTATCACCTGGCATAAAGAAGTGGGAGAATGGATTGAGATGGAAGAAGTGATCGCCGACATTGAAACCGATAAGGTTGTTTTTGAAGTGCCGGCGCCGGTTTCCGGTGTTGTTACTGAAATTTTAGCGCCGGAAGGCGCGGTAGTGTTGTCAGCGCAATTGATTGCAAAAATTGACGAAAACGCAATGGCATCCCCGGCGCCGTCGATTGTGGAATCGAAAACGTCTTTACCTGAGGCTGATCCGATAGATGAAAGTCCATCTACAATCCCATCGACAGCGGAGCAAAAAATCAATCCATCGGCAAAAAAACTCGCACAGGAAAAATCGCTGGATGTGACTCAGTTAAAAGGCAGTGGTAAAGACGGCCGCATCTTGAAAGAGGACGTTCAAAATGTGAGTCGGAGCGCGGCTAATCCAGCATCAGCAAAGCCGTCGGTTTTCGTTGATGGCGATCGTGCTGAAAGACGGGTGGCCATGACCCGGCTAAGAAAACGTATTGCCGAGCGTTTGGTTGATGCCCAGCAGACGGCGGCTTTGTTAACGACGTTTAACGAAGTTAACATGAAACCGGTGATGGATATTCGCGAAAAATACAAGGAGTTGTTTGAAAAGAAACACGATACGAAACTGGGTTTCATGTCATTCTTTGCTAAAGCGGTGACCGAAGCCCTAAAGGAATTTCCTGAAATTAATGCGTCGATAGACGGTGAAGATATTGTATACCATGGTTTTTTCGATGTGGGTATTGCAGTGAGTTCGCCACGGGGGCTGGTGGTGCCGATCTTACGTGACGCTGATCAAATGACGCTTGCTCAAATTGAAGCGAAAATTAGAGAACTTGGCGGAAAGGCTAAAGACAACAAGCTCGGCATAGATGAAATTACCGGCGGTACTTTTTCTATTACAAATGGCGGCGTATTTGGTTCGATGTTGTCCACGCCCATTTTGAATCCACCGCAAAGTGCGATTTTAGGTATGCACAATATTGTCGAGCGGCCAGTGGTGGAACACGGTGAAATCGTTATTCGCCCGATTATGTATGTCGCTTTGACTTACGATCATCGTATAGTTGATGGCAGAGAAGCTGTTCAGTTTTTGGTGGCAATCAAAAATGCACTGGAAGATCCCGTTAGACTGTTGCTAGATGTATAAGCGAGACGTATAAGGAAAAAATTATGTCAACAGAATTTGATGTCATTGTTATCGGGGCCGGCCCTGGTGGATACGTTGCGGCAATACGTTGTGCACAGTTAGGCCTAAAAACCGCGTGTATTGATGACTGGAAAAAAGCCGATGAAAGGGCCTCCCCCGGCGGCACCTGTTTAAATGTGGGTTGTATTCCATCAAAAGCATTAATTGAATCGTCGGAGCTTTATGAACACACCTTAAATGAACACGCCGAGCATGGTATTAAAGTAACAAATGTGTCTTTAGACCTGAAAGCCATGCTGGCCAGAAAAGATAAAGTTGTGTCTGAGTTAACTTCGGGTGTTGCTGCCTTGTTTATGGCCAATAAAATTACATTTTTTCATGGTCGAGGTGTTTTGCAGGCAGATAAACATGTAAACGTGACTTCGTTTGATGGTAAAGCACAATCGTTACAGGCAAAAAATATTATCATTGCTACGGGATCATCACCTATCGAGCTTGGTGTGGCACCGTATCAAAAAGATATTGTGGTTGATTCTACCGGTGCGTTAGCGTTTGATAAAGTGCCGGGAAAACTGGGTGTGATTGGTGCGGGTGTTATTGCTTTGGAGCTTGGTAGCGTTTGGCGCAGGCTGGGTGCGGACGTGACAATGTTTAAATCCAGAGACGATTTTTTACCCACGGCAGATGCGGATGTTGGCAAAGAGGCGTTAAAACAATTTGAAACGCAGGGTTTATCGTTTTGTATGGGCGTTAAAATTACCGCTTGCACCGTTAAAAATAAAAAAGTCGCACTGGAATATGAAGATAAAGCCGGTAAGCAAAAGGCGACGTTTGATAAGTTGATTGTTGCTGTGGGTCGTGCACCTAATTCAACAGGTGTATTAGGTGATTCTAGTGAAATTGAAACTGATGACCGTGGTTTTGTTGTGGTAGATGAATATTGCAGCACCAGCGTTGAAGGCGTTTACGCCATTGGTGATTTGGTGCGAGGCCCGATGTTAGCACACAAAGGTTCTGAAGAGGGGGTTGTTGTTGCAGAGTTGATTGCAGGACATAAACCTTTTGCGGTTGATCTGGATACTGTGCCGTCAGTGATTTATACTGCGCCGGAAATTGCCTGGGTTGGTAAAACTGAGCAGGAAGTGAAGGCGGCAGGTGTGCCCTATAAAGTGGGTAAATTTCCATTTTCGGCAAATGGTCGGGCGAGGGCGATTGGTGATACGGTTGGCTTTATTAAGGTTATTGCTCACGCTGATACCGATAGGGTATTAGGTGTACACATGATTGGCCCGCAAAGTTCAGAGTTAATCGGCCAGGCAAAAATTGCCATGGAGTTTGGTAGCAGTAGTGAAGATCTGGCCATGACGATGTTTGCACATCCCACGCTATCAGAAACTTTTCATGAGGCGGCGTTGTCTGTTGATGGTCATGCGATTCATGCGGTGCAGGCTAAAAAGAGATAAGAGCAGAAATAACAGAAAGAAATAAATTAGGTTTGGAGATGTGCTTGTAGTGTTGTGATATGAGCGTATTGTGGTTCACAAGGATAATTGAAAATGAATTTACACGAATATCAGGCAAAAGCCTTGTTTGAAAAATACGGCGTTACTGTGCCGGTTAATACGGTTGTCAGTAATTTAGATGAAGCCGATAAAGCCATTGATGCGCTAGATACTGACCGTTACGTGGTTAAGGCCCAGGTGCATGCAGGTGGTCGCGGTAAAGCGGGCGGCGTGAAAATTACAGATTCTAAAGAAGCAACATTAGCCGCGGTAAAAGACATGTTAGGTACGCGCCTGGTGACTTTTCAAACGGATGCGAGCGGTCAGCCGGTAAATCAGGTATTGATTGAAATGCCCAGTGACATCGAGCGCGAGCTGTATCTTGGCGCTGTGATTGATCGTTCATTAAAACGTATTGTTGTTATGGCCTCTACCGAAGGTGGAATGGACATTGAAAAAGTGGCGGCAGAAACACCAGAGAAAATATTAAAAACAGCAATTCACCCTGTGGTTGGTTTGCAGCCTTTTCAGTGTCGTCAATTAGCCTTTGGTTTGGGTTTAATGGGCGAGCAGATAAAACAGTTCAGTAAAATTCTAACGGGTTTGATGAAATTGTTTCATGAAAAAGATTTAAGCCTGATTGAAATTAATCCATTGGTTGTGACAAAACAGGGTGACCTGCTTTGTCTGGATGGAAAAATTAATATTGATGATAGTGCCTTGTATCGTTTGCCTGATATTAATGAAATGCGCGATACTTCACAGGAAGATGACCGTGAAGTTGAAGCAAAAGAGTGGGATTTAAATTACATCGCACTCGATGGTGAAATCGGTTGCATGGTAAACGGTGCCGGTTTAGCGATGGCAACCATGGATTTGATTAAACTGCATGGCGGTGACCCGGCAAATTTTCTGGATGTTGGTGGCTCGGCAACGAAAGAGCGTGTCTCTGAAGCGTTTAAAATTATTTTGTCAGACAGCAATGTGAAGGCCGTGCTGGTGAATATTTTTGGGGGCATTGTGCGTTGCGACATGATTGCAGAAGGTATTATTGGCGCGGTTGAAGAAGTGCATGTTGCAGTGCCGGTTATTGTTCGCTTGGAGGGTAACAATGCTGAGCGGGGTAGAGAGATTTTAACCGAGAGCGCTTTACAAATCATTGCCGCAGAAAATTTAGATCAGGCGGCCCGAAAAGCGGTTGAATCGATTTCGGGTCAAGGAGTGTAAAAGCCATGAGCGTATTAGTGAATAAAGACACAAAAGTCATCTGCCAGGGTTTTACCGGAAAACAGGGCACTTTTCACTCTGAACAGGCTATTGCCTACGGCACAAAAATGGTCGGTGGCATTACACCGGGCAAAGGTGGGCAGACGCATTTAGGTTTGCCGGTGTTTAATACTGTACGTGATGCGGTTGATGAGGCGGGCGTTACGGCAACGATGATTTATGTGCCAGCGCCGTTTTGTAAAGACGCTATTTTAGAAGCTGCCGATGCGGGTATCGAATTAATTGTGTGTATCACTGAAGGTATTCCCACGCTTGATATGTTGCAGGCACGAAAAGTGGTGCAGGACGCCGGTGTTCGTGTGATCGGGCCAAACTGTCCGGGCATTATTACCCCCGGGGAATGCAAGATCGGCATTATGCCCGGTTCTATTCATTTACCGGGTACAGTTGGTATCGTTTCCCGTTCGGGAACGTTAACTTATGAGGCGGTAAAACAAACCTCTGACCTGGGTTATGGCCAAAGTACCTGTATTGGTATCGGCGGTGACCCGATTCCGGGCACGAGCTTTATTGATTGTCTTGAGTTGTTTCAAAATGACCCGAAAACCGAAGCCATTGTCATGGTAGGTGAAATTGGTGGTACTGCCGAGGAAGAAGCCGCAGAGTATATAAAAGAATATGTTACCAAGCCGGTTGTTGCCTATATTGCTGGCGTTACTGCCCCTACGGGTAAGCGAATGGGCCATGCTGGTGCCATTATTGCCGGCGGTAAAGGAACAGCGGCTGAAAAATTTGCTGCATTGGAGGCCGCAGGTGTGGCAACCACTAAATCGCCTGCGGCACTGGGTGATTGCTTAAAGGAGGTTTATACGCCAGCGTGATATTTGATCCTGTTCTGGAGTGAAATCTGAATGGGTGGCTGGGTAAATGATAAATCAAATACCTCAATACCTTAGTACCAATGGACTATTTTTATGGATTTTTCATACTAAGCTTTTTATACTAAGGCTTTATGATGTATTTAGTAGTGCATTTAGTAGTACCTTAGTAGTACCTTAGTAGTACCTTAGTAGTACCTTAGTAGTACCTTAGTAGTACCTTAGTAGTATATTTAGGTTTAATATAATCATTCAGCGAGTCGATTTGCTGATGAATAGTCGCCGGTAAATTTCAGGACGTTATTGTAAGTCGCTAAAAGTGATTAAGCGTTTAGAAATTACCGGAGTTAGCGAGTTAAGTATTAAGTAGTAGTATGAGGGTGAATTCATTGCTTATAGCGCCTTATAAACACATTACAGAGCCTGATAAACACGGTTTTCAAGTCAGAATCGTTCGTAAAGGTAAAGAACACAGTCGGTATTTTTCGCACAAGTCCTGGGGCAGCAAGGAGAAAGCGCTTACGGCTGCGCAAAGCTGGCGTGATCAAAAACTGGCCTTGTTCGGTAAAAGAATTAAAAGCCTGGTGACGCAAGGCGCGCTAGGCAATAATAAAACCACCGGTGTTCGTGGTGTCACAAAAAACATTGCCACTGATAGACGGCGTAACGTGCAGTATCTGGTTTATCAGGTTCACTGGAAACAAAAAAACAAAGTTAAAAACCGCAAGTTTCAGGTTGGTGCAGTTGCCAAAGTGACGGCAGATCAGGAGCTTCATGCCTTTCGTACGGCTTTGCATTTTCGTAAAGCCTACGAAGTGTGCGTGGAGCTGGATCTTGATTTTGATCCTGCCTGGTATCTTGACTGGAAAGCCGATCGTTTGTATGAAAAACCGATTCAAATGATGCCTGAGAAGAAGATAAACTCTGCCGCAGCTTAGCGGCAAAGTTTATGGGTTTTTTATCTATCTCCTTGATTAACAAGGGTTTTAAGTTCTTTCGATAACTCTGAAAACAACTGATTTTTATCAACGTTTTTTTCTGCTGCAGCGATTGTCGACGTAACCTTCTCAGAAATTTCATGAATGCTGCGGTTAATGTCCTGCGAAACTTGGTTTTGCTGATGTGATGCCAGGGCGATTTCGTTGTTCATGTTTTCAATGTTTCTTACCGATTCTGTTATATGGTTAATCCCCTGTGCAGAGGTTTCCACATGTTTGAAGCTTTCTTCAGCCCGTGACTGGGCAGTGTCCATGACAGATACGGCGTCTTTGGCAGCCGCTTGAATCTGATTGATAATTTTATCAATTTCGTGTGTTGAGTCTGCTGTGCGTGTGGCAAGTGTTCTTACTTCATCTGCTACCACAGCAAATCCACGCCCGGCTTCGCCCGCCCGAGCAGCTTCTATTGCAGCGTTTAGTGCAAGCAGGTTAGTCTGTTCAGCGATGCCTTGAATGACGTCAAGCACCGCGCCAATGTCCTGGCTGTTTTCGGCCAGACGTTGAATAACCGAGACGGATTCGGACATGTCCTGTTTCAGGGCAGAAATAATATTGATCGTTTCACTGATGTCAGCGTCAATTTTTTCAACTTCGCCTTTCGCTATTTTAGCTGAGCCGGCGGCGTCAGTTGTGTTGGTCGAGACTTCTTCAATACTGCTGCTCATCTCATTAATCGCAGCGGCAACCATATCAATTTCATTTTTTTGCTGGTTGATGTTGCTCATTGTCTGGTCAATTGATTCGACCGTTTCCACTGCCGCCTGGTTCAGGTGGTCACTTGTGATCGCAGCTCGGTGAGTTAATGTCCTGAGTTTTGCGTCCTGCAATTCCATGGCGAGCAAAATGCTGCCAAAATTCCCGACGCGGCCCGTTATAACACCTTGTGCCAAAGGATTATTGATGCGTTCCTTTGCCTTGGAAGCGATGTCTCTTATTGGTGTTGTAATTGAGCGTGAAATTAAATAGGAAACAAGCGTGCCGGCAAGTAGACCAATACCCGCGTATACCGGGTTTTCAAGGTAGATGGCGGCGGCGTATCCTGATGACACAAAGGCGACACTGCTGGTTATCATTGCCCATATTTTTTGTGACATCGTCAGGGGGTTTATTCGCGGCGTTATAGCTGCGTTAATCTTTTTGTATAAGGCATCTGCGCGCTGAATTTCAGCCTCGCTTGCTTTAATTCGAACCGATTGATACCCCGTTAACTGGCCATCAACGACGGTGGGTGAGACGTACGCTTTTACCCAGTAATAATCGCCGTTTTTGGCCCGGTTTTTTACAATGCCTAACCAGGGATTACCGGCCTTCAGGTTATCCCAAAGGTCTGCGAAAGCAGCGGGTGGCATGTCCGGGTGTCGGACAATGTTGTGGCTTTTGCCAATTAACTCTTCTTCACTATAACCGCTGACCTTAATGAATCCTTTATTTGCGCTGGTAGTTACGCCTTTAACATCCGTTGTGGAAATAAGGATCTGATCTGAGGGAAATTCTATTCTGTTGTTTGTTACTGGCTCATTAATCTTCATTGTTCATCCACATTGTTAACTAAATCTACGGCAGGTCCGTACGTTTTATGTGTACATCTGCCTGGCCACCGTTTTCAGTAATTAAAATAGATACAGTGACAGGGAGTTAATCGACGACTTATAAAGATTCTTGAATAATAAATGAGGAAAATGACAAATATTAACGTTATTTTGGGGGAGTATGGTTGCGTTTGTTTCCTTCGGCGACTTCAACGGCCACTTTTTGGGTTTGTGCGGAGACCTTATCCATGTAAGTAAAAAGCAGGCCTGAAATAACAAATGTTAAGTGGATAATGACTAACCACATGAGCTGTTTGTCTGTGTATTCGTCGAAAAGCAAAAAGGCTTTTAATAGCTCGATGCCTGAAATTGCGACAATGGAGCCAAAAAGTTTGATTTTCAGGCCGGAAAAATCAACCTTGCCCATCCAGCTCAATCTGTCTTCACTGTGGGTGTGGTCGATTTTGGAAATAAAGGTTTCGTAACCGGCAAAAATGATGATGAGTAAAAGATTGGCGAGTAAAGTGATATCCACCAGCACCAGAATTTTTAACATGATGATTTTGATTTCTGCATCCAGAATTGTTGGTATAAAGAGAATAAACTCCTGGGCAAATTTAACGAGTAGGATGAGAATGGCAACAACCAGTCCGCCGTAAAAGGGCGCGAGCAACCATCGGCTGGTAAATAGCCAGTTTTCGAGAAGGTGTTCGAGTGATTTCATCTGCTTGATTCTAATATGGATATAGTTCAAGTCTAGCACGATATTTTAAATTGGCTATGTTTCTTAATTGATAATTAAGCGCTAAACTGTCGGCTTATTTGAATTAAATCACATCATCAATCAAAATATCCTAATCTATCACCGAATAAAGGTCGTTACGTGCGTTTAATCAGGCCATTTTTTTGCACCCGCTGATAAGTTTGCTGAGTTTTATCGTTTTCGCTGCGTTTGTTTCTTTAGGGCAAACCGCTTCGAGTGCGGCTGGCTTTTTGTTGTTGATGCTAGTGTGGTTGGTGTCCAGACAGCTTCCTGAGTTAAAAGCCTGGTTAATGATTAAACGGTTACGCATTTTTTTTCTTTCTATCTTTATTATGTATTTCTGGTTTACCCCCGGGCAGTTGGTTTGGCCTTTACTGGATCGTTGGTCGCCAACCTATGATGGATTAGCTCAAGGTATGGAGCGTATTCTTGCGTTGATTATTCTGGTGCTTGGGGTTGAGAGCTTGTTACGCCTGATGAGCCGATCTGAATTATTGGTTGGTTTATTTTATCTTGCGACCCCACTTTTACGATTCGGTATTAATCGCGAACGCTTTATTGTTCGTGTGTTATTAACCCTGGAGGCGGTCAACGTGCAACCTTCGCTGGACAGCAATAACCACCGTTTTGAGATGAGGCAGTTTAAGGTGAGACAAATAAGCCAGTATTTGGCGAAAATCAGTGAAATGCTGGCGGCACGTTTTAGTCTTGCTGAAAACCAGTCGTTGAATATTGAAGAACTGGTTGTCGAAATTAAATCACCGCCAGGTTGGATTCAGTGGTTAATACCCCTTGCTTTGTTTATTATCTTTATGAATTTAAACCTTTATTTGTAATGAGAGTTTTATAATGAGAATTGCGTTAGGTGTTGAATATAACGGCCACGCCTATAGTGGCTGGCAGGCGCAAAAACACGATGTTGAAACCGTTCAGGAAACGTTGGAGCAAGCATTGTCAGTGGTGGCGAATGAACCGGTTCGGGTGATTTGCGCGGGCAGAACAGATACCGGTGTGCACGGCGCCGAGCAAGTGGTACATTTTGACACCGACGTTGTGCGAACCGAGCGCAACTGGGTATATGGTGCAAATACCAATTTACCCAAAGATGTGTGCGTATTATGGGCAACGCCGGTGTCGGATGATTTTCATGCGCGATTTTCTGCGCGTCGGCGACGCTATCAGTATGTGATTATTAATCGTGCAGTTCGGCCCACGTATCTGGCTTATCGCACCACTTGGGAATATCGTCCGCTGGATGAAGCGCGAATGCAGCAAGCCGCCAATTATCTGATTGGTAAGCATGATTTTAATGCTTATCGGGCGGTTGCCTGTCAGGCGAAAAGTCCGGTTAAAGAGGTGTTAAGTTTAAAAGTGGCACGACAAGGTCAGTTTGTGCTGATTGATATCGAGGCAACTGCTTTTTTGCATCACATGGTGAGAAATATTGCCGGTGTTTTGATGGAAATCGGCTCGGGTAATCGTGAGCCGATTTGGGCAAAAGAAATACTCGATACCTGTGATAGGGCGCAAGGCGGGGTGACGGCTAAGCCTTATGGTTTATATTTGACGGGTGTTTCTTATGATGAAGAATTTAAGTTGCCTCAAGTTTCGCATAGCGCTCCAGTCTGGTAATCTGTAATGACTCAGGGTGTTCATCTTTTGCCCCAGAGACCCCGTTATTTTGTACTCAATCGGTCACATATTCATATATGCTCCCTTATTCCGTGCGAAATGCCAGTGTCTTTGACCCAAAATCTAAACACCCTGAGCAGTTGCTCGTATTTTTACGATATAGAATGAAAAAAGAGATAGAAGTGCCACGAACTCGTATTAAAATTTGCGGTATTACCCGCCTCGAAGATGCGCTAAACGCGATAGAAGCCGGTGTTGATGCATTGGGTTTTGTATTTGTGCAATCCAGTCCGCGCTACGTTAATGCCGATGAGGCTAGCGCTATCATCCGCCAACTGCCTCCATTCGTTCAAACGGTTGGGTTGTTTATGAATCAAGCCCAGGCTGAAGTGGCGGATATTATGCGGAAAACCGCGTTGAATTTGTTACAATTTCACGGTGATGAATCCGTTTCGTTTTGCGAACAATTTGATATCCCATATGTCAAAGCAATCCCTATGGGTGGCGGGGTAAATCCTGTAGAATATGCGGCACAATATTCGGCTTCAGTTGGTTTTTTGCTCGATAGCCATCAAAAGGGCGCGTCCGGTGGTAGCGGTGATAAATTCGACTGGGAATCCATTCCCGAAGGCTTTAATCGCCCATTGATTCTTGCCGGCGGACTAACGGTAGAAAACGTCGAAAGTGCAGTAAGACAAGTGAAACCCTATGCGGTTGATGTGAGTAGTGGTGTTGAGGCCTCCAAAGGCGTGAAGGCCGTAGATAAAATAATAAAATTTGTTCGAGGTGTGGAGTTAGGTGACAAGTAATCAATCAAATATTCCGCAAATGCCAGATGAAAAAGGGCATTTTGGCATTTATGGTGGCCGTTTCATTGCTGAAACACTCATGGCACCAATCGAAGAGCTAACGGAAGCTTACGAAAAATTTAAAAATGACCCGGCTTTTCTCTCCGAGTTAGATAAAGATCTTGCTGATTATGTTGGCCGTCCGTCGCCGGTTTATTTTGCTGAACACTGGACTAAACACATCGGCGGCGCAAATATTTTTCTTAAACGTGAAGATTTAAATCATACTGGTGCGCACAAAATAAACAATACCATTGGTCAGGCTTTGCTGGCTAAACGCATGGGTAAAAGCCGCATCATCGCTGAAACCGGTGCCGGTCAGCACGGTGTTGCGACTGCTACAGTGGCAGCGCGACTGGGTATGGAATGCGTGGTTTACATGGGCGAGGTTGATGTGAAGCGGCAGGCTGCCAATGTTTACCGAATGAAATTATTGGGTGCAAAAGTGGTTGCGGTGACTTCCGGCTCTAAAACCTTGAAAGACGCGTTAAATGAAGCCATGCGCGACTGGGTAACAAATGTGGATGATACGTTTTATATCATCGGTACAGTCGCCGGGCCCCATCCTTATCCGCAAATGGTGCGTGATTTTCAGCGCATTATCGGCCGTGAAGCGCGTGAACAAATGCTCGAAAAAACCGGCCGTCTGCCCGACGCACTGGTCGCGTGTGTTGGCGGTGGCTCAAATGCGATAGGTTTGTTTCATCCGTTCCTCGACGACAAAGACGTCGAAATTTACGGTGTCGAAGGCGGTGGTGATGGCCTGGAGTCCGGCCGACATGCTGCACCGTTATGTAAAGGTAAGCCGGGCGTTTTGCACGGCAATCGTACTTATTTGATGGAAGATAAAAACGGCCAGATTATTGAAACGCATTCTATTTCTGCCGGCCTTGATTATCCCGGCGTCGGGCCTGAGCATGCCTGGCTAAAAGACATTGGTCGCGCAAATTACGTGGCGATTACTGATACAGAAGCCTTAGATGCTTTTCATGCATTAACTAAAATTGAAGGCATTATTCCCGCACTTGAATCAAGTCATGCGCTCGCTTATGCGTTAAAACTGGCTAAAAAAATGGGGCCCAAAAAAAATATACTGGTTAATTTATCAGGCAGAGGTGATAAAGATATTCACACCGTTGCGGCGCTGGAAGGAATTACGGTATGAGTAGATTAAGTAAACGCTTTGCTGATTTAGCCGCAAGCGGTAAAAAAGCATTGGTGCCTTATATGACCGCAGGTGATCCATCACCAAGGATTACCGTTTCGTTGATGCACGCGATGGTTGAGGCTGGTTCTGATATTATCGAAATTGGTGTGCCGTTTTCTGACCCGATGGCCGACGGCCCGGTTATTCAGCAGGCCTGTGAACGGGCGTTGATCCATAATGTATCTTTGTCTGACGTGTTAGAGATGGTGGCTTTATTTCGGGAAACTAATCAGGACACGCCGGTGGTTTTGATGGGCTATTTGAACCCGGTTGAAGTCATGGGTTACGCGACCTTTGCAAAACGTGCAGCTGCAGCGGGAGTTGACGGTGTATTAACCGTAGACTTGCCGCCGGAAGAAGCCGAAGAATTAATTGTTGCATTCGAGCAAAATTCATTAGAGCCGATTTTTTTAGTCTCGCCAGAAAGTACCGTCGAACGGTTTAAACGTATTACCGAATACAGTCGCGGCTTTTTATATTATGTTTCACTTAAAGGTGTGACGGGTGTAAAAAGTATCGATACCGAAGCGGTGTCGAATAAGCTGGACGAGCTGCGCGGTTTTACTGATTTACCGATTTGTGTTGGTTTTGGTATTAAAGACGCGGAAACAGCCGCGATAATATCAAAAATCGCCGATGGTGTTGTGGTTGGCAGTGCGGTGGTTAGACGTATTGCTGATAATCAACATGATGAATCAAGAATATTGACGGAAGTGAAAGATTTTCTTGCCGGTTTGCGTCGCTCAATAGACGAAAACTAGCGATGCAGTAGTCAGTATTCAGCAGCAAGCGTTGGGTAAAAGCACGCTGAGCAGTGAAACATTTTAATATGAAATTATAGATGGAAATAACATGAGCTGGTTTGAAAAAATAATACCTTCACGCATTCGAACAGAAACCAAAGGTGCCGTCCCTGAAGGACTCTGGTCGCAATGTCCGAGCTGTAACGCGACTTTGTTTCGCGCAGAGTTAGAGCGAAACCTTGATGTTTGTCCTAAGTGCAATCAACACATGCGCATAGGCGCACGTCGTCGCCTGGAAGCTTTTCTTGATGAAAACGGCCGGGAAGAAATTGCGGAAAACCTGGAGCCTGAAGACGTATTAAAATTCAAGGACAGCAAAAAATACAGAGACCGCATTATTCAGGCTCAAAAAGCCACCGGCGAAAAAGACGCGCTTATCACCATGAAAGGTACCGTGCTTGAAGTGCCAATGGTAGTGGCCGCATTTGAGTTTCGTTACATGGGCGGTTCCATGGGCTCGGTTGTTGGTGAAAAATTTGTGCGTGCGGTGAACGTTGCGCTGGAAGACGGCGTTCCCTTTGTGTGTTTTTCTGCCAGTGGCGGCGCACGAATGCAGGAAGCTTTATTTTCTTTGATGCAAATGGCGAAAACCAGTGCAGCACTGACAAAAATGAGCGAGCGTGGTCTGCCGTATTTTTCTGTGTTGACTGATCCGACAATGGGTGGCGTGTCTGCGAGCTTCGCCATGTTAGGTGATGTAAACATGGCTGAGCCAAAAGCCTTAATCGGTTTTGCCGGGCCTCGTGTTATTGAGCAAACCGTGCGTGAAAAATTGCCCGAAGGTTTTCAGCGCAGTGAGTTTTTGCTGGATCATGGGGCGATAGACATGATTGTTAATCGAAATCAGCTACGCCATAAAATTAGCCATCTGTCGAAGATATTTACTCACCAATAGTGAAGTTTTCAAAACTTCAAGACTGGCTCGACTGGCAAACTGAACTGCATCCCCAGTCTATCGACATGGGGTTAGAGCGTATCCGTCCGGTCTTTACTTCGTTGCTGGCCAGTTCGCAGACAAGTGGTTTGCCGACAGGGAAAGAGAAAGAAAAAGGAAAAGAAAAAGGGAAAGAGAAAAAGCTGGCAACAAAAGTGATTGTTGTTGCGGGTACTAACGGCAAAGGTTCCATTGTCAGTTTGCTTGAGTCATTGTATGTGTCGGGCGGTTATCAGGTCGGCACTTATACGTCGCCTCATTTATTACGATATAACGAACGCGTACGTATTAATGGCGAGCCGGTTTCGGATGAGCAATTGTGTAATGCGTTTGATCATGTGGAAAACGTGCGCGGTGAAACCAGTCTTACCTATTTTGAATTTGGTACACTTGCCGCGTTTGATGTATTTCAGCATCAAAAACTTGAGCTGGTCATTTTAGAGGTGGGTTTGGGTGGCCGATTAGATGCCGTTAATCTGGTTGATGCCGATGTGGCCATTATCAGTAACATTCAACTGGATCATACTGACTGGCTGGGTGATACCCGTGAAAAAATCGCGATTGAAAAACTGGGTGTTGCACGACCGGGAAAACCGTTAATTATTGCCGATGATGACTTGCCGGATAATGTTTTGCCACTTTTGTCCGAGAACTTTTCACCTGAGAAAAAGCTGGTCGAAAAAAAAATGACAACATTTGTTCTGGGTGAAAGTTTTGGTTTTAGCGCTTCAGGTTTTGATCATCGTAAAGACAGTTGGGACTGGTGGTGTGATGCCGTTGACGGCAAGCGTCAGAAAAAACACAGTTTGCCGCTGCCCGCGTTACGTGGTGCACATCAATTTAAAAACGCGTCTGCGGCTTTAACGGCAACAGCGTTGCTAAACGCAGAGTTGCCGTTGAGCATGAATCACATCCGTGTGGGTTTAAATAATGTCTCGTTGCCTGGGCGTTTTCAGTTTGAAAGGGTAGCGGATAAAACAGTTATATTAGACGTTGCCCATAATCCGCACGGCATGCAGGCATTTATTCAGAATTTAAAACAGTTGCCCGCGCTTGGGGAAACCTATTTAGTGTTCGCCATGTTAAACGATAAATCCGTCGAAGAAGTTGTCCTTATGCTCGATGCTGAAATTGACCACTGGCTGCTTGCCGGGCTGGATAATGAGCGCGCTTTGCCGCTGCAGGTATTGGCTGACGTTGTTTCCACAAACGCAACAAACCGGTCTTCGTTAATTCAATTTGAGTGTGTGGCTGATGCTTGCCAACTGGCATTTAAAAAAATGCAGCCTAATGATTATTTACTTGTGGTAGGATCATTTTTTACGGTTGCTGATGCCTTGCTCAGCTTTAATCAGCGCTTACAGAACAGCCATTTTATTTCACAGACTGACGGCCATGGATAACATTTCTTTATCGCAACGCATTGTTGGTGCCATTGTTATTCTTTCATTGGCAATTATCTTCATTCCTACCTTTTTAGAAACTGACTTGCTTGATCCCGGTGATACGAGGGTGACGCCTATTCCGGAAGTCCCCCGTGAAATTTCGACGATTATTTTTCGGATAAATGAAAAAAATGGCAAATTTGAGGGTGAGGGTCTGGAAGGAGAGCCGTTGACAGCCTCAGAGCAGCTGACTAAAGAAGTCACAGAAGCGCTTCAAAACTCGGCAGATGAGATTGAGATGATACCAAATGTGACAGCAGACGCGGCGACAGATGAGGCAACGGATGAGGCAACGGATGAGAAAGTGCAAGCAGGCGCTGCTCAGCTAGCGTCGGAAATCAAACCGCCAAAACCTGCCGTTTTGGTTGACGACGGTAAACGGCATAGCTGGATGTTGCAACTAGCCAGCTTTAAAAGTGAAAAAAATGCCCTGAAGCTTCGTGATACCCTGCGCGCAAAACAATACGTGGCTAATGTCGATGAGCGAAAATTTAGTTCAGGCAGTATCTGGCGTGTGCGTATCGGACCGGTGCTTAGCAAAGATAAAATCATCAAAATACAGGCTTTACTTGAAAAAGAAATGAAGATGAAGGGCTTGATTGTTCGGCGGCGCTAGGAACTAGCCTGGCCCGAATATGTCGTGAATTATGACGTTTATGTTACTATCCCATTTATTCTTTCATTGCCCGGATAATTGATGAAATGCCGGGATTAACAGTACCGTCTAACGCGGTGTATTCGATATTACGGTAATCAAGCTCATGTCTGATATTCCATGGTATTAAATTCGATCGATTATATTATTCTGGGTATTTTACTGTTATCCACGGGAATCAGCTTTATGCGTGGTTTTTTGCGTGAAGTATTGTCGTTGCTTGCCTGGATCGCGGCTGTCTGGCTTTCGGTGAGTTTTACGCCCCAGCTTGCTTTTTTACTTGAAAATCAAATAGCCAATGATTCCTTAAGGATTTTGATCGCGTTTATCAGTTTGTTTGTTTCTACATTGATTGTCGCTTCGTTAGTTAACTTTCTGGTTTCCCAATTAGTAAAAAAGACGGGTTTTAGCGGCACTGATCGTATGATTGGCGTAATATTCGGCCTTGCCCGTGGTGCCATCATTGTCGCGGTTATTGTACTTGTGGTGGGTTTTACCACCGTGCCGCAGGAAACATGGTGGCAGGAGTCGTTATTACTTGATCATTTCCAAACGCTTGCCCTGTGGTTAAAAGGCAGCTTTCCAGCAGAAATGACAACACGATTTGCCTATGACACGACTTCATAGTGTCAGAGTAATTATTCAGTATTTTGGGGTTTATCCGATAGTTTGGATACATTGGGATAAAACCCGGTAATTTTATAAAAGCTTTTGGAGAATATTTAATGTGTGGTGTGGTTGGCATAGTTGCCGAAACTGATGTAAATCAATCTATTTATGATGCCTTAACGGTTTTACAGCATCGAGGTCAGGATGCTGCGGGTATTGTAACCTGTGACAACGGACGCTTAAATTTGCGTAAAGCAAATGGTCTGGTACGTGATGTGTTTCAAAAACGTCACATGATTGGTTTGCGTGGCAGAATGGGTATCGGCCATGTGCGTTATCCGACAGCAGGTACGTCATCGTCCTCAGAGGCGCAGCCATTTTACGTTAACTCGCCTTATGGTATTTCACTTGCCCACAATGGCAATTTGACCAATGCCAAAGCGTTAATGAATGAGCTATATCAGGAGGATTTACGTCACATTAATACCGATTCAGACTCTGAGGTGCTATTAAATATTTTTGCCCATGAGCTTGGTACGTTAAGAAAAGTAAAAATTGAAAATAAGGATATTTTTGAGGCTATTTCAGGTCTGCATAAACGTTGCCGTGGGGCTTATGCGGCGGTTGCGATGATTACTAACTTTGGCATTGTGGGTGTTCGTGACCCTAACGGTATTCGTCCGCTGGGTATTGGCAAGCGCGAAGGTGAAAATGGCACTGAGTATATTATTGCCTCCGAGAGTGTTGCTGTAGACTCGCTGGGTTTTGAGTTTATGCGCGACCTGGAGCCGGGTGAAGCCGCGGTGATCGGCCTGGATGGTTCGCTTGAAATAAAACAGTGTGCCGAAAAAACTTTGCATTCTCCGTGCATTTTTGAATATGTTTATTTTGCCCGGCCGGACTCGATTATTGACGGTATTTCGGTTTATAAAGCCCGCTTACGCATGGGTGAAGCACTAGCCAAAAAGATTGAGCGTGAAAATCCCAATCATGGAATAGATGTGGTTATCCCGATTCCGGATACTAGCAGAACCTCCGCATTGCAGCTCGCCAATACGCTGGGCGTTAAGTATCGCGAAGGTTTTATTAAAAACCGCTATATTGGTCGTACGTTTATTATGCCCGGCCAGAAGCAGCGAAAAAAATCGGTTCGTCAAAAATTGAACGCGATTGAGCTGGAGTTTAAAGATAAAAATGTGCTTTTAGTGGATGATTCCATCGTGCGCGGCACGACTTCGCAGCAAATCATTCAGATGGCCAGAGACAGCGGTGCAAAAAACGTCTTTTTTGCATCTGCGGCGCCACCGGTTCGTTACCCTAACGTGTATGGCATTGATATGCCTTCACCGGAAGAGTTAATTGGACATAACCGGGATGACCAGGAAATTGCCAGAGCGATAGGTGCGGACTGGTTAATTTATCAGGATCTTGATGATATGATTGATGCAACCATGCACAAACATAACTCCGGCATTCAGCGTTTTGATGCGTCCTGTTTTAATGGTGATTATGTCACCGGTGACATTGATGGTGAATATCTAGACAGTATTAATAAAAACCGGAATGATGAAACCAAAACCGGCATTAATAATCTCGATAACGAGGTTATTGATATACATAATAAAGACTGACACTTTTTATCCCGGATATTTTTTGAAATATCCGGGATATTGTTGATTGATGCCCCGTAACGTTAACTTCGGGGCGAGAACTCCCTCTCAAAAAATACATTTTTTTCGCTAAACTTCAAAATTCTATTCAGTTTTTCACGCAATTGCCGTTCTATTCGTCGTAGATCAAAAAAAGGGGATTTGCGTGGGAAGCGTAGGTGGGCAAGTTGCCGCTAGAGCAAAAGCGGTAAAGATACTCAAAAAAATACCGGTATTGGCTGGTCTCCAGGATAAGGAGTATCAGACTGTGCTGGCGATGTGTAGTAGCACTGTGATAAAAAAAGGCGAAATCCTTTTTGAGCAGGGCGATGATGGCTCCAGTATGTATATATTGCTCAACGGTGAGATTGATATTAATGTCGAGGGTGTCGGCACGGTTCATGTGATGAAGTCGGGTGAAGTGCTGGGCGAAATAGGCTTAGTTAAAAAAATCGCCCGTACGGCGGGGGCGGTTACTAAAGAAGACTGCATATTATTAGAGCTTTACTCCGAAATCCTTCATCAGGTTGTAAAAAAACAGCCTAGAGTGGGTTATATTATTATGCGTAATATTGGGCGGATTCTGGCTGACCGGCTTGATCAGTCAAATAAGGCCAATAAAGCAAGCAAGGTAGGTAAAAAAACGACCGACAAAAAAGCTGCCTCAAAGGCAAAAACCACGGCCAGAAAAATAGCAAAAACCAAGTCAGTGTAAGAGTTAGCGCAAAACCCCGCCCATTCAGAAAGTGAGTGAAAAATCGGTGAAAGCTTAGCGAAAGAGTTTTCGTAAGATTGGAAAACTTAATACCAGCCCAATCATAGCCCCGTAAAAATGTGCATCCACCAATACTGGCCCGCCCGCCGTTTCTTCCGAACCGGGTAATGGCCCGGCGATTTGTTCATAAAAAACTTTGCCGAGAATAATGACTGTAAAACCAATACCTTCCCATTTTCGATGTTGAATATCAGCAATACCGCCTAATACAAATAATCCGTGAAGTATCCCGGATAATCCCACATACCACATGATTTCAGGGTTCAAAAAGTAAATCAGCACGCTGATGCTAACGGCGCTGACGCCAAGCGAAAACAGCCAGTATTTAACGGAAACGCATTGTGAGAAAAAGGCAAACACAAGCATCAGGCCGGCCAGGTTTAACCAGAGGTGAGGTAAACTTAAATGCACAAAGTGGGCAGTCAATAATCGCCAGACTTCACCGTTTTTGATGGCATTCGCATCATAACGCAAAAGATCGCTGACGGTTTCACCTGAAAAGGCAATAATGATGCTGATCAGTGCGATGATGACGGGTAAGACAAAACTGCCGGCGAGTTTTTTCAGGCTTATATTCATTATATTCTCGAAACAGACGAATGAATTGTGCCATCGTTAGTTATTTTTACAAGTCGATAACCTGCAGTGAGCTTATCGTACTCTATGGTCGGAGTCCCAGGCTTGAACTGATAACAGGTTGATGGTGTTGCACAAAGTTGAACATGCTGAAAAGACGCATCTATTTGTTGATGAACATGTCCGAATAAAATTAATTTCAGGTTTGGGTATTGTCTAACTGATGCTAAAAAATCAGGGCCGTTTTTTAAGCCGATGTTATCCATCCATTCACTTTTTGTGGCAACTGGCGGGTGATGTAATACGATAATCGCAGATAACTGTTTTTTAGCATCAAGCAGCTGTGATATTTCGTATAAATTACTTTCACTGATTTGACCAAATTGTTCATTCTTAACCTGTGTATTGATGAATAAAATTAAGTTATTGTCATGTTCAATAGATGTGATGTTGTTTATGGGTGTTTTTGGAAAAAATGTTTTTAGCAGTTGAGGATTGTCGTGATTACCGGGAATACAATAAACCGGTTTATCTAATTTTTGCAGCGTATTTTTAAATAGCTGATAACTTTTTAGGTTATTGGTTTGAGAAATGTCACCACTGACGACAATAAATTCAAAATCAGTTTGTTCATCTTTTATTTTCTGTATAACGGCATTCAGGCTTTCATAGGTGTTAAACCCGCGTATATCTTCGTGAATATCATCAAGTAAATGTATATCGGTGAGGTGCAAGAATTGAATGATTTTATTCTCTTTGTTGGTTATAACTATTTAGCGTATGGCTGAAATAAAATTCAAAATTGAGCGTTCGGTGGTATATAAGTTGGGGCGCCACTATTCTGTCAGGCCCCGAACATAAGCCGCAGTAATCGGATTTGAAGGTGACTCAAAAATGACGTTTGCATGGTTGTGTTCAATGAGTCTGCCATGGCCTTCATGGTACCACATGAAGGCAACAAAATCGGCGATTCGTTTTGCCTGCGCTAAATTATGGGTCACTAAAAACAGGGTGTATTTTTCCTTAAGATTTAGAATAAGTTCTTCGATAATCGCTGTTGCTATCGGATCCAGTGAACTGCAAGGTTCATCCATGAGGATGGCTTTTGGTTCCAGCGCGAGCACACGGGCGATACAAAGGCGTTGTTGTTGTCCGCCGGATAATTTATCTGCTCTTGAGTCTATGCGATTTGACACTTCTTTCCACAAACCGACGGCGCGTAATGCATTTTCCATTTTCATTTCGATGTCATCACGGTGATTAACACCGTGTTCTTTTAATGGTAGAGCGAAATTTTTTCGTATCGACATCGGAAAAGGCACGGGTTTTTGAAAGATCATGCCGACTTTTTTACGCAACGCGATCAGATCGGTTTTGTTATTTATCAGGTCGTGTTGATCAATGATTATTTGGCCATTAACGACAGAATTGTTGTAGTCACTCAATCGGGTAATGCAATTAAGTAAACTGCTTTTGCCGCAGCCGGAAGGGCCAATTAATGTATTGATGCGATTCTCGTAAATTGGCAGGGTTAATGAGTTAAAAATGGTTTGTTTGTTAATATTGAGCGTCAGTTTTTCAATATTAATATACGTTGGCAGTTGATGAGTACTGGGCGCTGGTTGATAATTATCAGGTACGGCTTTTAAATGAGTTGGTATTGATAATCCGTTCATTTAATACTCCTTGTTTTGATAAAGCGACTGATAAACGCAGTTAAGGTATTAATCACTAGCAATAATACAATAAGTGTCAGTGCGCTGGCATAAGCGGACTGTTCACCGCCGGGTACGTTCATGGATAAATCAAATATGTGTACCGAAAGGCTACGACCTGAGTCCATAACTGAATCAGGTGTACGCATCACATAACCGGAAGTGTATAGCAGTGCCGCTGTTTCGGCCATTGCGCGGCCGATAGATAAAATCACCGCCAGCAATATACCGCTAGATGCGATCGGCAATAATACCTGAAATATAATTCGCCATTGTGACAAACCCAGTGCATGTGCGTTTAAACGATAACTTTGTGGAATAGCGCGCAGGCTGTCTTCTATGCTTCGAATCAACAGCGGTAAGACCATGCAGGCTAAGGTTAATGCGCCGGACAATAGTGAAAAACCCAGTTGCAGGGCGATAACAAAAAAGGCATAACCGAATAGTCCCATGACAATCGAAGGAACGCCGGCGATGATGTTTAAACTTCGTCGCACAAAACGACTGAATCCCTGGTTTTCGCTGGTGTACTCAGCCAGATAAATCGCAGACGCCAGGCCAATCGGCAATGCAATCGCCAGACACAAACCGAGAATAATAAAGGTGGATATCAGCATCGGTGCAATACCACCTTGCCTGCCTGCGTTAACTGGTGTGTCGTAAAAAAAGGAAAACTGAATGCGCGATATGCCGTTGGTGGTAATATCAAATAATAAATAACCAAAAAATAAAACAATAAAAAGGCCACTGGCCCAGCTGGCGAATTTAAGCAGGGTGTCTGCTAAATTGTGTTTGTTGGGTAAGCTATTCATGGGCTTAAGCTATTCATGGGCTTAAGCTATTCATGTGATGGTTTCCGCTGGCGATAATTTTTCGGCAATGAGAACGATAGCTAGCACCACAAGCATCAATAAAAGCCCGCTAAGAAAAAGGGCGGATCGATGCTCATCCATTGCGTAGGCCATTTCCAGTGCGATGTTGCTGGTTAATGTGCGCACTGGTTCAAAAATGCTGCCCGGTATTTGAACGACGTTGCCACATACCATTAGTACTGCGAGTGTTTCTCCAATTGCCCGGCCTGACTGTAATACAATGCCGGTGAATAAACCGCTTTTGGATTGTGGCAAAATAATGTGGCGAATAATGGCGTAACGGGATAAACCCAGCGACATAGCATTGTTAATATAAACGGGATCAATTTGAGATAATGTGTTTGTTGATATTAAGACGATATTCGGTAACACAATAAAACTGAGAACCAAAATACCGGCAAGTACGCTGGTGCCCGGTGCCTCAAATTGCGCAAGCAACGGCACAATCACCACAATGCCTAAAAAACCAAAAATCACAGATGGAATACCCGAGAGTATTTCAACAATACGTTGCAGTGGTCGGGCAAACCAGACTGGCGCATAAAACTGACTTAATATTGCAGCAAAAATCCCCACCGGTACGGAAAAAAGCATCGCGCCAATCATGATAAGTAAACTACCAATAATCATGGGTAACAATAAATATTCACCGGACAGAGGATGCCAGCTTTCATCGGTAAAGAATTTCAGTGACGATGTCGTTTGAAAAATCGGTAGGGTTTCTTTGATCAGATAAAACACAATAAAAAGCAAACTGGCGACAGAAATACCTGTCAGTACGCGTAAGCTGATTAAAAGCAATTTGTCTTTATTTAACAGGAACAAAACCAAAATTCCGAATAATCGTTTTTGCTTCATCTGACCTGGTGAAATCGATAAATGCCTGTGCCAGTGGCGAAGGCGGATCTTTGGTAACTAAATTTAATTCTCGACTGAGCGGAAATTTACCCGTGGCTAAATTTTCGGTTGTTGCTTCAACGCCGTTAAGTGGTAAGGTTTTTATCGGCGTACCTGCTTTTATATTATATTCTGCGGTGCCGATGGAGACATAAGCAATTGCATCAGGGTTTCTGGAAACCAGTTTCACGCCTTGTTCGTTATCACCAATGACGATATCCGGTATTATGCTGGTATTTTTTAGCTCGAAAAAATTCAGGAAAACAGTCAGTGTAGAACGGCCTTCGGCTTTGGTTATGACGGTGATTTTTTTATCAACACCATTAAGCATTTTCCAGTTTTTTGTTTCGCCCCGATAGATGGACTTGATTTGTTCGACACTGAGGGAGAATATCGGGTTATTGTTGTTAACGATGATACTGACACCATCTTTTGCCAACAAATGTGAACGAACATCATTTTCACGGGCGTTTAATTTTCGGGATACCATACCAATATCGGATATACCCTGGCGAATATCGGCAAGCCCGCGGGATGAGCCGCCGGTTTGCACGTTGATGCGTAGCTGTGGATTTTTATCTTCCAGTCTTTTTGCCAACTCAGCAGCCAGTGGTGCGATTGTACTGGAGCCGGTAATGTTAAGTTTGCCTGATAATTGATCGCCTGCAATCGGTGTTTGCTGATTACCCTGTTGTCCGCAGGCAGTTATCAGTAAAAGACTAAAAATAACGACGAAGTGACTTCGCAAAATGTGAAGCGATGATATCTTTGTCGATGCAACGTGGTGCATATTGACGCTCCTTTTATGCTTTTTCTTTAGTATCTTTTGTTTGCTACCTGCTTTCTTCTTTGTTGCATTCGTCGGCCATTTGTTACAATTTAGCAGAACAGATTAAGATTTGCACCCAAAACTGGTTTTTGATTCTCTTTTCTACTGGTTTAATTTAAGTCAAAATTTATCTTGTTTTTCAAGTGGTTATTTAGGAAGCCGACAAATAAGTCGGATTTAATTTGCGTTGAAATATAAAATTGGACATGGTTTTGCGCGCATAAAACAATCATGCCTTTATCAGAAATTGAATATGTTTGAGGCAAAATTGAGTCGCGTGGAAATTGCGCAGAGAGGCAACCGGTAATGAGTCGAAAAAAACAGTGGTCCTTACACCCTAAGTCGTTTTACGGCTTGGTCTTGCTAGGTTTTATTTTTGTTGCTGCGCCGCTGGTTGCGGCAGTAATGACGGGCGCATATTACGTTGATAGGTTAACAGGCCAAAGTCAGGAAGCGGTTTATCGCGCGGTTAAATCAACGGAGTTTAGTCGGCAGCTGGTAGAGCAGGCCCGTTCTATGGAGCGAAATGCGCGCCAGTATTTTGTATTAGGCAATGTGTCGTTACTGGATAGTTATTTTAATCGTCATCAAACTTACATTGAAACGGCGGCAAAATTAACGGCTATTACGCAGGACAACGAGCTCAAAATGCGTCTCAACACCTTAAACTCGCTCGAAATGGCGCTCTATAAGAGTATGCTCGATAAACGCGCATTGGCTGACCGCCAGCCGCTGACGCTTAACCCCCAGGATTTCATTGCCCTAACTGAATTGGCCAACGCGATATTAAATGACACCAGAGAAACCATCAATCTCGAACTGTCCATCATGAATGACTTATCTGATTTAGCCCAGGATACGATTTTCTGGGAAGTGATGGCGTTATTGCCGACTACCATGTTGTTCATTATTATTTTCAGTTCCCTGTTGGCAAAACCGTTTGGGCAAATATACCAGTCGATTCGACTTATGGGTGAAGGCGAATTCGATAAGCCGGTGGTAGTGACCGGCCCAAGAGATATTGAGCTTTTAGGTGAACGATTGGATTGGTTACGTTTGCGATTAAAATATCTGGAAGAAAAGAAGGTGAAGTTTCTTCAGTTTGTTTCTCATGAGCTGAAAACGCCACTCACTGCTATTCGTGAAGGCGCCGATCTAATGTCAGAGGGTGTCACTGGCCCCTTAACCACACATCAACGTGAAGTCGCCGACATCCTTAAAAAAAATAGCATTAGTTTGCAAAAAATGATTGAGAAGCTGCTGAGTTTTAATATGCCGGGTGAGGGGCATCTTTCATCCAGTTATAGTAAAATCAGAGTAAGAAAGACAATGGATAATGTGCTTGCCGATCATAAAGCAACGATACTGGCGAAAAATATTCACGTTATTGTTGATTGTGAAAATTGGCGATACCTCGCTGATGAAGAACAATTTCGGGTAATTATTGATAATCTGCTATCCAACGCGGTTAAGTTTACGCCGGAAAATGGCGAAATTCACATTCGCTTTGTAAAAGTGGGTGACGAACTTGTTTTTGAAGTGGTTGATTCGGGCCCGGGAATTGATGAAGAAGATAAAGACAGTGTTTTTGAGGCATTTTATCAGGGCAAGCAGCCTGGTCAGGGTGTTATACAGGGAAGCGGACTGGGTCTGTTGATTGTGAAAGAATTTGTTGATGCGCATGGCGGCAGTGTTGCGGTTGTGAATGGCGAAAATAATTATGGTTTACATGTTCAGGCGAGATTTCCCACAGAAAATGCAGAAAAGGAATTAGCATGGCTCGTTTAAGCCTGATGCTACTTATCATTGTGGTACTTATCAGCTTGACCGGATGTCCGGCAAAGGACTGGATAAAACGTGATGATGCTTATTTGACTGTTGAGCAATATAAAATAATGACAGAGGTCATTTCAATTAACGATACCTTGTACCGGGTGAAAAAAGGCGAGGAAATAAACCAAAATAAAATCACTCAATTATTTTTGAATTTACAGCAATATATAAATACATCGCGCAAAGAACGAAGTAAGGCTTTCAAGGTCATAAAAAAGGCTTATCGAACAGACAAAACTACCTTTAACGCGATGTTATATGCGCTGGTTTTAATGGAGCGAAAAGGCAACGAAGTCAGAGTCGTAAAAGCATTGTCGGGCATTGGCCGAAATGGTATTTCACCCGACGAAAAAAATCTGGCCAATTTAGCGCATATATTGCATTCTGCATTAAGGTCAGGCTTAGCTTTGAAGCGGCAACATGCGGAATTAAAGCAACAATATGATTTGATGGAAGAAGAAGTTAATTACCTTAATAAACAAATCAACGCATTGAAATCGATAGAAGAAAGTATTCACTCACGTGAAGTTATTGCTGAATAAGTACCTGAACTTTTATCTGAACTCATAATAGAAACTGTAGGAAAAAATGGATAAAAAAACCGTTCTCATCGTGGATGATGATCACGATATATTAAAATTATTATCAATGAGGCTGGAAGCGTCGGGATATCACGTCGTTGCGGTTGACAGTGCAGAAAAAGCGATTGTACAGGTTTCCCTTTGCAAACCTGCTGTGGTTGTTACCGATTTACGAATGGGCGGTATGGACGGCATGGCTTTGTTTTATTCGCTGCAAAAAGTCAATTCTGCCTTGCCGGTGATTATTATGACCGCACATGGCACCATTCCTGAGGCGGTCGAAGCAACCAAACAAGGCGTTTTTAGTTTTATTACTAAACCGTTTGATAGCAAACAACTGCTAATTCACATTCAAAAAGCGGTTCTGGTTAACAGCGTACCATCAAGCGGTGATGACGCGCCACAGAGCGATAATAGCTGGCGCAAAGAAATTGTGACCTGCAGTAACGTCATGGAAGATTTGTTAGGCCAGGCCCTGTTGTTGGCCAAAAGTGATACCAGTGTGTTTATCCACGGCCAAAGTGGTACCGGTAAAGAGTTACTCGCAAAGGCAATTCACGCCGCAAGTGAGCGCAGTAAGTATCAATTTGTTGCTGTTAATTGTGCGGCAATTCCAGAAAACCTGTTGGAGTCCGAGTTGTTCGGACATGCCAAAGGTTCGTTTACCGGCGCGGCGAGCAGTTATGAAGGGCTTTTTCAGGCGGCGAATAAAGGCACTATTTTTCTGGATGAAATTGGTGATATGCCGTTGTCTCTGCAGGTTAAATTATTGCGGGTTTTGCAGGAACGACAGGTTAGGCCGGTAGGGTCTACCAAAAATATTCCGGTTGATGTGCGTGTAATATCCGCAACCCATTGTGATATTGATAAAGAAATGTCGCTTGGTAATTTTAGAGAAGATTTATATTACCGTCTCAATGTTGCCGGACTCGATATTCCCAACTTAGTTGATCGACGACAGGATATTCCTTTGTTAGCGAATTATTTTTTAAAGGAATTTAGTCGGTCCGGCAGAAAGAAAGTGAAATCGTTTGCCTCTGATGCTATGGAGTTGTTAATGACTGCAGAATGGTTGGGTAATGTGCGTCAATTAAGAAATGTGGTTGAGCAAAGTTTCGCTTTGAGTACCACGCCGGTAGTGCCTGCCCGACTGGTCTTAAAGGCGTTAAGGGGAAAATCAGGTAAAATAATGCCGTTAACAGAAGCGAAAAAACGTTTTGAACGGGATTATTTGCTCAAATTGCTGCAATTAACCAGTGGCAACGTGACCCAAGCTGCGCGTTTGGCTGATCGAAACCGAACCGAGTTTTATAAACTGCTTCACCGCCATCACCTGGAGCCATCTGAATTTAAGGCGACAAGCCGAATCTGATGAGTTACATCCTTCTTTTTTGTCTCTCGGTAACGACGTCATAAAACAAGCCCGTTAAACATGTCGTTTAACTCATTGATTTATATCGAGTTGTATAAATGGTATAATTATCGCATTGATGATTTTGCTACCAAACTGAATGGATACCAGTGCTGTACCTTTGCTTAAGTCTATGCAGGCCTTTGTGAAAGTTCACAGTTAATTTTGTAGTGTTAAGAACAGATGTTATTGCCTAAGTCCGACAGGCTCCTGGGGAATGGAATCCCGACTACGTTTGCTAAGCTGTTGGGGGTGATAATTAAGGTGGAGGTGATAATTAAGGCTAATATTCACACAATTTACTAAAGAAAGTGATTTTTTGGCCGAAAGCCACTTGTAGCAGATATTAAATTTATTCTCGCTTACTTATTAAGGAAATATTTACGTTTTTAGATAAATATTTGGATTATATACACGCTAAATTGGACAGCAGATCATGAAAACTCTCGTAGGTACCGTTATTATTGGTGTAACTTTTTTTTATTTGGCCAGTTATATTTCTCTAATTGGTTAATAGATAGAAAAACTAAACATACATTTTTCACTTGAGTGGCATAGATAGAAAAAAATAGATACAGCACGATTTTAAATATTTAGAATATGTCTTTTTTTAGCTTGTTTTGCGAATCTTTATCCTTGGCTTGTTTTGTAAAGTATTCAGTGGTTTATTGCAGTTGGCCTGACTGTTATACTGAGACTTAAAACCAAAGGAGATTAGTCGCTTGGAAGTTAAAATATTCCACAACTCAAAATGCAGTAAATCACGTCAAACTTTTCTCCTGCTGGAAGCGCATGGTATCAAGCCCATCGTGGTTGAGTACCTGAAAACACCACCTGACGCAGCAACAATTCGACACCTACTCACGCTTTTAAATTATTCTCCGCGACAGTTAATGCGCACGAAAGAAGCGGAATACAAAGAAAATAATCTTAATGACGAGACCTTAACTAACGATCAGCTTATTCAGGCGATGATTGATATTCCGAAATTAATAGAACGCCCGATCGTTGTGGTTGATGACAAAAAAGCGGTGATCGGCAGGCCGCCCGAGAATGTGCTTGATATAGTTTAGGGTGCTTTCAATACAATTTTTCGAAAGTAGTATTTGTTCCTAACGCCCGTCAACCTGCCAGTTTTTCACTCATATATGGGCTGTGTTCTCGTATATAACTCAGGTATTTTTTCTCAAAATCGTTATTAACCGAATTAATCACTGAATCAAGTTTGAGCAGAGTGTTTGACCATGCATTAATTTTGGGTTTGTCGTCACAAATATTGCTGCTGATATGGCGAAATAGTAGCTCAAATCGAAGAAAAAGTGGTGCAAATGCTGCGTCTATCAGACTGATCTGTTCTCCATTAAAAAAAGTACTGTTACCGAGTTTGTTTTCGGTTTGAGGCGTAAGCGGTTTTCGGACTCTTCATAGTCCTTCTGACTGGCGGCGATGCTCATTTGATATTGCAGCATCAATAATTCTGAAGCGAACTCGATCCACGCGCGATTAATGGCCTTTGTGATTGGTTTTTCCGGCATTAAACGGGGTGGTGTGACTTCATCAACATATTCGTTAATAACAGCAGACTCGAAAATCACCTGGTCTTCGGCCTTCAATACGGGGACTTTTCCAAACGGGGATATTTCAAGAAACCATTTTGGTGGTTTAGCCAGATCAATATAAGTTACTTTAAACGGGGCTTTTTTCTCCAAAAGTGTGATGACCGAGCGTTGTACAAAAGGGCATAAATCAAAACTAATCAGTTCCATTGTCGTTCCTTTTTTTTGTTGATGAAGCGTAAGGTTGCGGGTAGTATGCCTTGTTTATTGTGAATCCATTGCCCGTAACCATTGCCCGTAACGATAGTTCGCCACCAGAGCCCACTATATGTCTGACCCGAAAAATAAGCCATTATCCCATTTATTATCTGAAAACCCTTTACATTTTTACTCTGAAGATGAATTAGATGCCATTGAAAGCGTGGATGTTGTAATGGCGTTACGTATTGCGAAAGTCCAGCACATGACATCAACATCGGTTGTTGAATACCAGGATGTTGAGATTGACATGAGCAAACTTAATGACGCGATTAACGAAGTTAAAAAAATACTCTCAATGGATGGTGGCGATATCGAGTTGATCGACGTGATTGATAAAACCGTGCGGGTACGGATGAAGGGTGCCTGTGTTGGCTGCCCCAATGCAGTGATGGATTTAAAAAACGTGGTTGAGCGTTTGGTGCTTGAAAAAGTGCCGGGTGTTAAAGCCGTAGTTAACGCGTTTTAAACGGCTAACTATTTACTGCCAGATAATGACCGCTTATCTGTTTATATCAGCGATTTCCCAAGCATTTTTGCAGGTTTTTTTAGTCCCATGAGCTTTAATATAGTGGGTGCAATATTGCTTAAACCACCACCGGTTATAGGTTGTTCTTCACCGTTACCAATAATGGCGAAAGGCACGGGAAATGTGGTGTGTTGGGTTTGAGGTAAGCCAGTTTTCGGGTCAACCATTTCGTCACAGTTGCCGTGATCAGATGTTAACAACACACAAAACTCATTTTTCAATGCAAAGTCAATGAGACGATGCACTTCTTCGTCGAGCACTTCAACCGCTTCTAATATAGCTTCTCGAATAGCGGTGTGGCCAACCATATCGCCGTTGGCAAAATTCACCACAATAAAACCGTAGCGTTCGCTTTTAATCGCTGCTATTACTTCATTAGTGACATATTTTGCGGACATTTCGGGGGCGAGATCATAAGTGGCCACCGTCGGTGAAGGAATCATCTGGCGTTCTTCACCGGGGTAGGGTGCTTCTTTTCCACCGTTAAAAAAGAAAGTGACGTGGGCATATTTCTCGGTTTCGGCGCAATGTAATTGACGAATGTTATTCTGGCTTATCACCTCGGATAGGGAAACTTCGGCATACTCCCGGGGAAAGGCAACCGGCAGTGGCAACCGGGGGTCGTATTCGGTTAAGCAGCTCAGACTGATTGCTCTAAAGTCACCTCGGTCAAAGGGTTTAAAGTCTTTGCCTGCCAGAGTATAAGTGAGTTGTCTTGCGCGATCATTTCGAAAATTGAAAAATATAACCTGATCATAATCCTGAGTTTTTGCACTGCCTTTGATGAAGGTCGGCAGAATAAATTCATCGGTTGTGCCTTTTTCGTAGGCTTGCTCGATGGCCTCTTTTGCCGAGTTAGCCTGCTCTCCTTCACCGGCAGTAATGCAACGCCAGGTGAGTTTTATTCTGTCCCAGCGTTTGTCTCTGTCCATTGCATAATAACGGCCGCTCACCGATGCAATATGGCCATTGGCTTTTTTTAAATGTGGATTGAGTGTATCTAAAAACTGCAGGGCGGACTGAGGTGCGGTATCACGTCCGTCAGTAATCATGTGAATTGCAGGAATGATATTGTTTTGCTGGCAAAGTGAAATTAGCGCGATTAAATGCCTGACATGACTGTGAACACCACCATCAGATACCAGGCCAATTAAATGTAAAGGCCGGTTCAGGCGTTTTGCCGCTGCGATCGCATCAAGAAAAATCGGGTTGTGAAAAAAGGAGCCGCTTTCGATATTGTCATTAATTCTGACCAGATCCTGAAGTAAAATATTACCGCAGCCAATGGTCATGTGTCCGACTTCTGAGTTACCCATTTGCCCATCAGGTAAGCCCACTGGTCGGCCCGATGCCGCGAGCGTGGTAAACGGGTACTCAGAAAAGTAGCGATTAATATTCGGCGTATTGGCTTCATAGACGGCATTGTTTTCTTTACTGGGATTGCAGCCGAAGCCATCCATAATGACAAGCAGGCAGGGTTTTCCCGGTACGTTGACTGACAGGTTTACTGACACGTTTTTTCTGCTTCGCAAATGGTGTTTAACATTGTGTGAACCGCATCCGGGTTGAGTGAAATGGATTCGATTTTCTGTTCAACCAGCCATTGGGTTATTTCCGGGTAATCGGATGGCGCCTGACCACAGATGCCAATGTATTTGTTTTCTTTGCGACAGGCATCAATTGCCATTTTCATGAGTTTTAGGACGGCTTCATTGCGTTCGTCAAAACCCTTGACAATGCCCGAATCACGATCAACGCCCAGGGTGAGTTGGGTGAGGTCATTTGAGCCAATAGAAAAGCCGTCAAAATGTGCCAGGAACTGATCAGCAAGCAAGGCATTAGCGGGAATTTCGCACATTAAATAAATTTTCAGGCCATTTTTACCACGGGCGAGACCGTATTTTTTCATGTTGGCTAATACGTTTTTACCTTCATCAATGGTACGGACAAAAGGAATCATCAGGGCGACGTTATCCAGTCCCATTTCTTCGCGGACTTTTAACATAGCGGCACATTCAAGCTCAAAACAGTCGGCGAACGTTTCAGAGGGGTATCGGGATGCGCCGCGAAAACCGATCATGGGGTTTTCTTCAATGGGTTCAAATTTGGCACCGCCAATGAGCGAGGCATATTCATTGGATTTAAAATCACTCATACGAACGATAACCGGTTTAGGATAAAATGCTGCTGCGATGTGTCCGACGCCTTCCGCTAACCGATCAACATAAAATGAAATGCGGTCGGCGTAGCCAGAGGTGATCTGGTCGATTTGCTGTTGTGTTTTTCTATCGAGCCCGTGATATTCAAGCAGGGCACGAGGGTGAATCTGAATGCTGTTGTTGATGATAAATTCTAACCTGGCCAAACCGACACCTTGCACCGGTAATTTGGCGGCATCAAATGCCTGTTCAGGGTTTGCCAGGTTGATCATCACTTTGGTTTTTGGCTGGCTGAGGTTTGTTAGATCATGACTTTCACGGCTAAATGCCAGTTCGCCTTCATAAACATGGCCAGTTTCACCTTCAGCACAGGACACCGTAATTTTTTCATCAGGTGGAATGCGTTGGGTGGCGTTGCCACAACCGACAATGGCGGGTATGCCAAGTTCTCTCGCGATGATTGCCGCGTGACAGGTGCGGCCGCCGCGATTGGTGACAATCGCCGAGGCAATTTTCATGATCGGTTCCCAGTCCGGGTCGGTGATGTCGGTGATTAGCACGTCGCCAGGTTGTATTTCACTCATTTGCGAGGACTCATAAATAATCCGCGCAGTACCGGTTGCGATTTTTTGTCCAACACTTTTGCCTGAAACTAAACGTCGGCCTTTTTCTTCGAGTTTAAATACAGCGTATGTGTGGCGGTCAGATTGCGTTTGAACCGTTTCCGGGCGGGCCTGCACAATAAAAAGCTCACCTGAGTTGCCATCTTTGGCCCATTCAATATCCATTGGCTGGCTGTGGCCGGCAAGTTCGGAATAATGTTTTTCAATGGTAACGGCATATCGTGCCAGCTGCAGCACCTCATTATCGGTGATGGAGAAACGTTGTTGGTCTTCCGGTGGCACCGAGGTGTTTTTGGTTGAGTGACCGGCCATGGCGTCTTTGGCGTAAATCATTTTTAAGGCTTTATCACCTAACTGGCGTTTTAAAATCGGTCTGTGTTGAGTTTCAAGCGTGGGCTTGAATACATAAAATTCATCGGGGTTGATGTTGCCCTGCACAATGTTTTCGCCAAGGCCGTAGGCGGAAGTGATTAAAACAATGTCTCGAAAACCGGTTTCGGTATCGAGTGTGAACATCACACCGGATGATGCCGTATCCGAGCGAACCATTTTTTGTATGCCGACTGAAATTGCAATAGCGTCGTGCCCAAAACCTTTGTCCATACGATAAGAAATTGCGCGGTCAGTGAATAGTGAGGCAAATACATGCAGGCAGGCATTAATTAAATTTTGAGTGCCGCGAATGTTTAAATACGTTTCCTGTTGCCCGGCAAATGAAGCACCGGGTAGATCCTCTGCGGTGGCTGAACTGCGGACGGCAATATCCGGATTCGGCCCGTATTCTTCCTCCATGGCGTGGTAACTTTCGCGTATTTCTTTCACCATATCTTCGGGGAAGCTGCTGCGACGAATCCAGTGGCGGATGCGAGCCCCAACCGACGAGAGCATTTTTAAGTCGCTGACATCCAGAGTGCTTAATACGTCCGAAATGGGTTTTTCCAGCTGGTTATGTTTTAAAAAATCACGGTAGGCGTCAGCGGTAAGCGCAAAGCCGTTAGGTACTTTAACACCAACCCCATTTAGTGCCTGGTACATTTCGCCGAGAGAGGCATTTTTGCCGCCCACTTTGGAGAGGTCAGTGAGTTTTATTTGTGAAAAAGGAATAATGTACGAAGGCATATTTATTTACCTATCTTATCTAAATTGAATATAACTAAACAGTGCAGGTGGGATCGTAAAAAATCTGTTTACGTTATAACATCCGCAACGCTGCGCCCGGTTAAATTTGTAATATCCGCAATGGTTTTAGAAAGCTCGGCTAACGGGCTGAGAACCTGCGCCGTTTCAAGCGTTTGTTTACTGCTGTTGGTTTCATATTTTTCAAGATACACCCGTAAAGTTGCGCCTTGAGTACCGGTGCCTGATAAGCGATAAATAATTCTCGCATCAGGGTTTAAACGGATAATAATACCCTGTTTTTCGCTGATGCTACCATCAACCGGATCTGTATAGGTAAAATCACAGGCGTCCGTGATTGTATAGCCGTCAACGGATTTCGATTTTAAGTCGTTGAGTTGGTTTCGCAGGCCGGTCATTAGCTGGTTTGCCGCACTGGAATCAATTGCTTCATAATCGTGACGCGAGTAATAGTGGCGTCCGTAGCTTGCCCAGTGGGCGTTCACAATTTTTTCTACAGATTGTTTTTTGATGGCAAGCAAATTTAACCAGAACAAAACCGCCCAGATGCCGTCCTTTTCTCTGATGTGATTTGAGCCAGTGCCAAAACTTTCTTCACCACAAAGTGAGATTTTATTATCATCGAGTAAGTTGCCAAAAAATTTCCAGCCTGTGGGTGTTTCGTAACAGGGTAAGCCTAACTTCTCAGCGACTTTATCTGCGGCCTGGCTTGTTGGCATTGAACGCGCCACACCTGAAATACCTGCCTTATAACCTTTTATTTCGGTAATATTGGCGGTCATCACTGCCAGGCTGTCGCTGGGTGTGACAAAAAAATCCTGACCTAAAATCATGTTGCGATCACCGTCGCCGTCGGATGCGGCGCCAAGGTCGGGGGCGTCGTTCGCACTCATGATTTTCATTAATTCTTTGGCGTGAGCCTGATTCGGGTCTGGGTGTCCACCACCAAAATCTTCAAGCGGTACGGCATTAATCAGCAGTTTTTCATTTAAACCCAGACGGTTGACAAAAATTTCCTGCGCATAAGGCCCGGTAACCGCGTGCATTGCATCAAAACAAAGTGACAATGTGCCGTTTTTGACGCCCTGTGCCATGAGTTCAAAGTCATAAATCTCCTGCATCATGTCGGCGTAATCTGCAACGGAGTCGATAACGTCAATTGTTAAATCGCCTACTTTCGTTTGGCCGGCGGTGCTAAGATTGATGTTTTCAAAGGCATCAATTTGATATTCAGAAATGGATAAGGTGTTTTCGTAGATAGCATCGGTGACTTTTTCCGGTGCTGGTCCGCCGTTTGGCGTGTTGTATTTAATGCCGAAATCGCCATTCTCGCCGCCGGGATTGTGACTGGCCGAGAGAATAATGCCGCCATCGGTTTTGTATTTTCGGATCAACAGCGATGCAGCTGGCGTGGAGAGGATGCCATTTTGTCCAACTAATATGTGTGAAAGGCCGTTGGCCGATGCCATTTTGACGATAGTTTGAATTGCAGTAAGGTTAAAAAAGCGCCCATCGCCGCCAACCACAAGGGTTTTACCGTTTACGCCGCCCATTGCATCAAAAATAGACTGGACAAAATTTTCCAGGTAATGAGGTTGCTGAAAATGTTTAGTTTGTTTTCGGAGGCCTGAGGTGCCTGGCTTTTGATCATTGAAAGGGGAGGTGTTTATTGTATTCATGCATCGTCCTGTTGTTTGAAATCGCCGTAGTTCATTCTCTCTCTGAATCAGCTTTATTACAATATTTGTCGTGTTTTTTTCAGGGATTCCCCTTGAAAACACAACTTTTGATCATATTTATAGGTGAATTGTTGAAATTGACTGATTTAATTGGTCGATTTGTTTTTCATTCTTAGTTTTTAGTTACTCGGTCTACGTGGATTAAATCCGTGCTTGGTGCGGTATCATCGGTAGAATAAACAGCGCGTGTATTCTGCTGATATAGCATCAAACACTCGGCACGGTGAGTAGTTATATTGGTTTTTATTTATTTGCATTAAATTAAGGAGTTGTTAGTGAACGAAACTGTAGACGTACAAGTAGATGCGCATAAAGAAACGCTGGGTTTCCAAACCGAAGTAAAACAGTTATTGCATTTGATGGTGCATGCACTTTACTCAAATAAAGAGATTTTTTTGCGTGAGCTGATATCCAATGCATCCGATGCGTGTGACAAATTGCGTTTTGAAGCATTAGGCGATGATGCGCTTTATGAAGACGACGGTGAGCTTAAAATTCAAGTTGAATTTGATAAAGACGCAAAAACAATCACCATTCGTGATAACGGCATCGGCATGAGCCGTGAAGAAGTGATTGAAAATGTGGGCACGATCGCAAAATCCGGTACCAAAAAATTCTTTGACTCACTCACCGGTGACGATGCAAAAGACTCAGCCCTAATTGGCCAGTTTGGCGTTGGTTTTTACTCTTCTTTTATCGTTGCGAAAAAAGTCACGTTAAATACCCGTCGTTCAGGTATGACTCAGGAACACGGTGTGAGCTGGGTATCTGAAGGTGAAGGCGATTACACTATCGAGTCTGTTGAGAAGACCACGCGCGGCACCGAAATTATCTTATCGCTTCGTGATGATGCAGACGAGTTTCTCGAAAGTTATCGCCTGAAAAATATTATTCAGCAATATTCTGATCACATTTCAATTCCGATTGAAATGCGAGCCGATGCACCACCAGCGGATGACGCAGACGCAGACGCAGAGAAAGAGGTGATCACTGAGTTTGAGTCTGTGAACCAGGCATCTGCGTTGTGGAAAAAATCAAAGTCTGAAATTTCAGGCGAAGAGTATAACGAATTTTATAAACATGTTTGCCATGATTATGAAAATCCTGCAGCACATGTTCACACACATGTTGAGGGCAGCCAGTCTTACACGTCTTTATTTTATATTCCTTCACGTGCGCCGTTTGATTTGTGGGACAGAGAAAAACGCAAAGGTATCAAACTATATGCAAAGCGCGTTTTTATTATGGACGACGCCGAGCACTTAATGCCGGACTATTTACGCTTTGTGCGTGGCTTGGTTGATTCAGATGATTTACCATTAAATATTTCCCGTGAGATTTTGCAGCGTAATGCCTTAATCGACAAAATTCGCGGTGCATCAGTGAAAAAAGTGCTGGGCTTGCTTGAGAAGCTCTCAAAAGACAAACTGGAAGAATATGCAATTATTTGGAAGGAATTTGGTCAGGTCTTAAAAGAAGGCCCAGGTGAAGACTTTGCAAATAAAGAACGTATTGCTAAATTATTACGTTTTGCTTCAACAAAATCAAATACGGAAACTCAGGATGTTTCGCTGGAAGATTATATTGGACGCATGAAAGAAGGCCAGGATAAAATTTATTATATCGCTGCCGAAACGTTTGCCGCCGCGAAAAACAGCCCGCATCTTGAAGTGTTTCGTAAAAAAGGTATCGAAGTCCTGTTATTCAGTGACCGTGTTGACGAATGGATGATGAGTCACCTGACTGAGTTCGATGGTAAGGCATTTGTCTCTGTTGCAAAAGGTGACCTTGATTTAGGTGATCTTGATGATTCTGAAGAGAAGGAAGCGCAGGAAAAAGCCGTTGAAGACACGCAGGATATTGTTACTAAACTAAAAGATATTTTGTCAGACAAAGTAGCCGATGTGAGAATTACGCATCGCTTAACTAATTCGCCGTCCTGTCTGGTTGTTGCCGAAGATGAAATGGCTGCAAACTTACAGCGTATGCTGAAGTCAGCGGGTCATGAGGTGCCTGAAAGCAAACCAATTATGGAATTGAATCCAACCCATCCATTGGTTATGCAACTAAAAGATGAAGCGGATGAAGCTAAGGTTTCGGATTGGGCAAATATTTTGTTAGAGCAGGCATTGTTAGCAGAGGGTGGTCAGTTGCAGGACCCTGCAATGTTTATTGCAAGAATGAATGCAATGTTTGTCGGTTTAACGAAGTAATTCGCCATACCAACTTCAAAAAACGTCATCAGTGAAAATTGATGGCGTTTTTTTTGATTTAAAAACGATTAACTCAAATTAGGCAGACTGTTTTTGAACGCTTGTACTGGACATGCAGCAAGGTATGAGGCACATGTTTCGCCAGCCGTTAAAGTTAACGTATTTTACGTTGCCAGATGTATCTTCAATGACGATATGGGCAACTTTCTTTTCAAAGTAACCCAGCATCCTGACCTTAAACATTTCATAGTTTTTATCAAGATAGCATCCGTTCACAACTGGAATTAAATTAGCGTCCACTGCCAAACTCCATCTATATATGTAGTAATTTATAACGTAACACTTGTCTTAAGTGTAGCATGTTCATTCTCAAACACAAAAAAATATGCAGATTCTCAAAAAAATCATACGGTAGAAATATTTTTAAAAAAAACAAAGAGATAAGGAATTTTCTTTTGTTTTCCGTGTTTTTTTATGGCGTGGGCAACAAAATAAATGACAAAAACAAAAAAGAGATATGAAATAAACTGGCTTTTTCGAAGGATGGGGTTGATTGTTTAAAGCAGTTAAAACAGATTGGTTAAGCGTGGTTTTGCAAGCTGGGACGAAATTTATGTCAATCTTTATGTTTACACCACACCGCTTTTTAAAACCGGCGCGGTGCAAACTGATAAGCGTTAAGTTATGCTTGCGTCAAAGGCAAAGCGACGAACAACAACATAATTACGCCAAAAAAGATAACAGGTACAGTTGCATTTCCCACGATAAACTCCTCCAAGATTATAATTTATAATGCATAATCCAATATTGTCTGCAAGGCTATTGGATCGAAAATCGAAACAAATTTAATAGGTGTGTCTGCTTCGAACAGGCACCATATAAAAACTTGAATGATGGTGCAATAGCAAAAACGAAATAATTTACTATTTTGATCGGAAATTATGTTTTTTTTCCAAAAAAGCAAAAAGATTGTCAGTAATTACCTCTACTTCCCTTTCTTTTATAAGGGAAAAGACATCGTTTGTCTATTATTTAGCCTGGATATGTAGCATAATCCGCGACTTGTTTTGACAATAAATTTGAGGTTTTTAGGCGATAAATTATGCAATGCGAAATCTACAAAAGCAGTAAAAAAGAACAAACATATTTATACGTCACAAAGCCGATTGATCACGAAGCGTTGCCGGAGGCGTTGCTGGACATTTTAGGCAAGTTAACATTTGTGATGGATCTTGAGATAACATCAACTACTCGTTTGGCAACAGAAGATGTAAGCGAGGTGATATCTCAGGTGAGCGGGAAGGGATTTTATTTACAGATGCCACCAAAAGTTTAACGGGCAAATGCCGGTAGCTGGCTTGTTTTAGGTTGTTAGCAATAAAATAGATATTAAACGGCACAAAAAAAGGCCGATGAACTAAATCACCGGCCTTTTTTCGCATTCACATTCACGTTAACAAATGTGGAAATAATGCTTAGCCATGAAGCAGTTTAGCTATGAAACATTAAATTGCTCATGACAATGCTCAATACTAACCAGATAACAGCTAGAAAAATGACATAAACTTTGTCATCCGCCATAATAATTGTGCTTTTTCTAATCATAGTAAGTCTCCCTCCAAGATATGTAACAACTGAGTTTGCGATTATGCAGCCAGTAATTACTGACGTTGTAAACAATAGAGGGGATTAAAATAGGTTTCAATAGAGAGCTTATCAAAGTTTTATGGGTTGGTGATAAACCATGACTATGATAGGGGGAAAAATAAGCACTAATGTCAGGGGCTATACTCGATTGTTTTACTTGGTAATTGCCGGATTTTATTTTATCTGATTGATTTTTAATAAAAAAGGCGCAACAATTGTTGCGCCTTTTTTTAATGACTTGAAACGGTGTTTAGCCGTGGAAAGCCATAGTAGAACCAAGTACAGCCAGAGCTGTCATGATTATTGCGATAAATGCGATGTAAATGCCGTCGTGTGACATAATGTGATCTTGTTTCATTTCCTACCCCTCAGTAAAATGCTTTAAGTATCGTTAACGTGAATGTCAGAGTCTTTCTGACGAGGATAAACATACCAAAACACGAATATTATGCAAGCAATTAATAACCTTTATAAAATTATTATATTACAAATACCAAGGAAATTAGTCGGAATTGTAAGTGGGATCTTACTTGTTGTAAGTATAGTGCTTGGTGAAACTGCTGTGGCAGACAATGATGGAATTTTGAAAGTAGCGGTAGCGAGTAATTTTTTGTTACCGATGAAACATTTAAAGGCCGAGTTTGAGAAAAAATCGCCGCTTAAAATAAAAATCACAGCGGCATCAACCGCCAAACTCTACGCTCAAATATTAAACGGCGCACCTTATGATGTTTTTTTGGCCGCAGATCGGTTAACACCTCAAAAATTGCTGGCAAAAAGTATGGCTCGTCATCAAGATGTGTTTCAGTATGTTCAAGGGCAACTGGTTTTATGGTCGGTGAAATCCAGGTTTAATAGCAGCGAACACTTGCGACGGCGATTGATGACGGGTGATTTTGATCGCCTGGCACTGGCAAACCCTAAAACCGCCCCGTATGGCCGCGCTGCGATGCAAGTATTAAGGTCTTTTTCGATCAATGTGAAGCGGACTCGTTTAATTCTGGGCGAGAGCGTTGGTCAGGCGTATCAGTTTACGGGCTCAGGTAACGTCGATATGGGTTTTGTGGCATTGTCACAGATTAAGGGTCGACAATTAAAAGCACAGGGGCAATACTGGGTTTTGCCATCAGACACTTATTTGCCTATCCAGCAACATGGCGTTGTGTTGCGCGGCGATCAACAACATGTTGATGCGCAAACGTTTGTGCGTTACCTGAAGAGTCCGGAAGTTCAAACCATGCTCAGACAGCGGTTCGGCTACTTATAATCATGGCTAACGGAATAGGTTATTTTTTTGATATTCGATACCGTTTTACTCACCATTAAGCTCGCCACTGTTACCACGCTTATTTTACTTGTGATCGGTATTCCTATGAGCTGGTGGCTGGCGTTTACTCATAGCAGGATGAAACCCGTGATAGAATCACTGGTAGCGATTCCGCTGGTGCTTCCGCCGACCGTGCTTGGCTTTTATTTATTAATTTTGCTGGGTTCAAATGGTTTTTTGGGGCAGGCATCAGAATATTTCACTGGCCAGTCGCTGGCGTTTACGTTTAGCGGCCTGGTGATCGCCTCTGTGCTTTATTCCATGCCTTTTGTTATTCAACCATTGCAGACCGCATTTGAAAAACTCAACATCCGAACGATAGAAGCGGCTTTTCTGCTGGGCGCGAGCCGCCTGCGGGTTTTTTGCAGCATTGTGGTGCCGATGTCGCGGCGTGGTTTTTTAACGGCGATCATTCTCGGCTTTTCTCATACGGTGGGGGAGTTTGGGGTGGTGCTTATGGTGGGCGGTAATATTCCCGGTGAAACCCAGGTTGTGTCTATTGCGATTTACGAACTGGTTGAGTCGTTGGAATATGGAAGTGCGCATTTGTTGTCGTTTGGTCTGGTATTGTTTTCGTTTATCGTTTTGCTGCTGGTTTACAGTTATCAGTCAACACGTGTGCGGGCGAGTTAACATGTTGACATCAGTGTGTTTTCTCGCGGGTTTGTGCGGTGAGTGAAAATCTTTACCAATCAGGCCAGTTTTACGCGTCAATTTCGTTTCAGCGAGAGGGCTTTTCGCTGGATGTGGAAATTGAATTAAGTTGTGGTTCTATTACTGCGCTGGTTGGCGCGTCGGGCAGTGGTAAGTCGTCATTGCTTCGTTTGTTAACCGGTTTGATGAAACCTGATAGCGGCTATATCCATTCCGATGGTGTTTGCTGGTTTGCCAGTACACGTAACCGCAATCTGGCGGTGCAGCAACGAAAAGTGGGTATGGTTTTTCAGGACTATGCCTTATTTGAGCACTTAAGCGTTTATGACAACATTGCTTATGGTGTTGTACCTAAAGCAAACCGGCAGCAAGTTGTAGCTGACTGGTTAGAGCGCATTAATTTGCGTCATAAGGCGGATGTTTATCCGCAAGATCTGTCAGGCGGTGAAAAGCAACGGGTTGCACTGGCGCGTGTGCTTGCCACCAAACCTGATGTTTTATTGCTTGATGAGCCGTTTTCAGCGTTGGATACACATCTCCGCCATGATTTGCGTCGGGCGCTGCAGTCGATTATTTGTGATACTCAAATCCCCGTGCTGATAGCGACACACGATCTTGATGAGGCCCGTTTTCTTGCTGATTCAATTTATGTCTTGTCAGGCGGCAAAATAATTCAGCACGGCCCAGTGCCCGAGGTTTTTCAAACGCCGAAAACAATTCAGGCGGCTAAAGTATTAGGCTGGCAGAACATTCTCCTGGTTGATTCCTTCGAGGCGGGTCGTATAAGCGGTCAATGGGGGCAATTGGTTTGCCCAGATGTTAGTCAAAACGACAATCAGCAAATTAGCGCGGTTGTTATTCCGGTTAGGGCTATTTCTGTTGTGACTTCTTCCCATGCCACTGATTCCCCGGATCAATTATTATCGCTTGTGGTGATGCACAGCGCTGATATGGGTGGGCATTACCTGGTAGAAGGGCGGCTCGGCGAAAAAAATATCGTGATTTTGTCTTTTTATTCGGATAAGAAGCCGGACATTGGGCAAATATTGCTTATATCCATCGATTACACTCAAATAATCCCCCTGATTCATTTGGCCTGAATATTTTCTTCAGCTTTTCTGTTTATCAACCGATAGATATCGAGAGCAGCGTTTTTTTGCTGGAGTTTGTGCGCTGTTTATTTGCGTCGAGTATTCATTTGTTAAACCTAGAAAAATCAGTTGATCCACGAGCTAGAGCACAACTACTTGATTCGCTTGGCTATATGATAAAGATTTGATTCACCAACCAGGTGAACGCAAACTTTTTCATTACGCCAATCAAACCAATTACTTGCACTCTATTCTCGCGTCCAACTGATCTTTCTAGGTTAAATGTCTGAATAAATTTATTGCATGTGGGTGATCTTTGAAAGAGTTGATTTTTCCTATATTGGTGACATTTTTGGCTGTGATGGCACCGGATTTCATCAAGTATGAATATGTGGCGCAGGGCAGTGTCGTGCTTGTCGGTTTTGTCTGGCTGTTTGCTTTTATATCGATGCGAAGAAACCTCACCGCGATCAATAAAGCTCAAAATGAAGTGCACGAAACGGCGGATGCGAATGCAACGTCAATGCAGCTGGTAGGTGAGTGTGTTGACGCTTTTAAAGCAGAGGTTTTGTCGCTGGATGATGATCTTCTACGATCAAAAACCTTAATAAGTGAATCCGTAAGTGAATTACAATCCAGTTTTAGTGGTCTAGCAGAGCAGACGAGTGGTCAGCTCTCGATGATAATGAAACTGATTGATCGTACTTCAATTTCATCAGAAGGTGATGAAACTAAAACTGGCGATGAGATGAAAATGAGTTTTGGTGAATTTGCCTCAGAAACGAACACGTTACTCGACTTTTTCGTGGAGCAAATTATACACACCAGCAAAGACAGCATGGTGGTCATGCATGGCATTGATGATGTTGCCGGTCAAATGAAAAATGTCGAAAATTTATTAGATGATATTAACAGCATCGCGGATAAAACAAATTTACTGGCCTTAAATGCGGCGATTGAGGCAGCAAGAGCCGGTGAGGCCGGTAGAGGTTTTGCGGTTGTTGCCGATGAAGTGCGGATGTTGAGCTTACGATCAAATGAGTTTAGTGAAAAAATTCGATCGACCATGGGCGGTGCGATGAAGAATATTGTCGACGCCCAGACCACTATTGAGCACATGGCATCCAAAGACATGATGTTTGCGATTGAGTCCAAGCAAAAAGTGGATTTAACGTTTAAGGAAATGGATAAACTAAATGCATTTCTGTCGGAGACGTTAGAGAAAGTGTCCGACAGTACCGGTTCCATTGGCGAAGGGGTTAATGCTGCGGTGAGGGCGTTACAGTTTGAAGATATCGTCAGGCAACTGATGGAAAATATGGAATCCCGGCTGGGACTTTATTCTGATGTGCTCGGCAAAACGAAAAAAACCGTGCTTGAACCTCGGGGTGAAGCGGAAACGCTGACTGAAATTGAAGAAATTCGATCCGAATTAACTGAGTTATCCCGTGTGAGAGACAATGTGGACGCAAAAACGGTTTCGCAGGATTCAATGGATGCGGGTGAAGTTGAGTTATTTTAGGAATGTGAAGCGCTCGAAGAGGGCGGTATTTGTTGTAAGTATCGTGTCAATGGATAGCTGAATATCAGGAGAATTTTATGGCCGTCAGTAGCAGTCAATCAAGTAATGGCAACCAGGTAAACGTTGTTGTTTCCGGGCGTTTTGATTTTAATGATCACATGCAATTTCGTGATGCGTATCGGTCATATCCTGCCAGCGCAACCTATGTGCTTGACATGACAGCAGCAGATTATATGGACAGTTCAGCATTAGGCATGCTTTTGTTGTTAAGAGAACACGCAGGCGGAGATAGTGCGAAAATCCAGATTGTGGGTTGTAAAGAAGAAATTAAGAAAATTTTATCGATTGCCAATTTTCAAAAATTGTTTGAAATTAAATAGTCTCTTGTGACACGCTGGTAGCAGTGAAGAGTGAGAAAAAATAGTGGCGGTGTGTTGTGTGCCGCCTAGTTGGTCGGTGCTGTAGCGGTCGCGACTTGATCTGACGGACACTTCAATCAATGCCGATAACCCTCACTTTTTCAAAGTGAGTGTCAGATCAAGTCGAAACTAATACAAATAAACCTTTTTGTGGTTGTTGCGAACAATTTAAGCGGCTTTTTCTCCCGGTTTTCGCTGTCGTTCGTATAAGAACTTTAATACTTCAGCACGATAATGATTATATGTAGCATCATCAGCGAGCGCCAGACGCTTACGTGGCCGATCCAGCTCGATGTCCATAATTTCACCAACCGTTGCTGCAGGGCCGTTGGTCATCATTACAATTCGATCGGAGAGTAAAACAGCCTCATCAACATCGTGTGTAATCATAATAACGGTGTTGTTCAATTCGTTTTGTATCTCCATGAGTGAGTCCTGGAGATGGGCGCGGGTTAAGGCATCCAGTGCGCCAAACGGCTCATCCATTAGCAATACTTCTGGTTCCATTGCTAATGCTCTTGCTATACCGACTCGTTGTTTCATGCCACCTGATATTTCATCAGGACGTTTATGCATGGCATGGCTCATATGTACTAGTTTTAGATTGTGTTCTATCCAGTCTTTTATTTCGGGTTTCGATTTTTTTCCAGCGAAAACCTGGCTTACCGCAAGTTCAACATTTTCGTATGCAGTTAACCACGGAAGTAAAGAATGGTTTTGAAATACAACTGCGCGCTCAGGACCGGGTTCATTAACTTCTTTACCCTTTAAAATCACGCCACCTTCTGTAGCCTCATATAATCCGGCTACAATATTTAAGACGGTGGATTTTCCGCAGCCTGAATGGCCGATAAGCGATACAAATTCACCTTCCTTGATTTTTAAACTGACTTTATCCAGTGCTTTGAACGGTCCATTAGGTGTTGGGAAGTCAATGGAGACTTGTGACAGTTCGAGATAGTGGTTATTCATGCTATTTTCCTTTGTTTATTCGTTGGCTTATCGGACTTCTGCGTTTTTGTCCCAGCTGACAATTTTCTGTAAGCCAAGCATTATTCGATCAAGTGCAAAACCGATGAGACCGATGGTAATCACAGCTACCATAATTCGACCAAGTGAATTTGAACTTCCATTTTGAAACTCATCCCATATGAATTTACCTAAACCGGGATTTTGCGCCAGCATTTCTGCTGCGATGAGTACCATCCAGGCGATTCCCAGTGATAAACGTAGCCCTGTAAACATCATTGGGATTGATGAAGGAAGTACGATTTTTAAAACGTGTGTCATATAGTTTAGTCTCAGTACTTTGCTAACATTTTTTAGATCCTGGCTGATGCTGGCAACGCCAACCGCTGTATTTATTAAAGTCGGCCATAAGCAGCACAACATTACGGTGATCATTGAAGTTATAAACGCTTTTTCAAACATCGGCTCATCACTAACATATACGGCACTGACTACGATAGTCACAATTGGCAGCCAGGCCAGTGGTGATACCGGTTTAAAGATTTGAATAATAGGATTTAAGCCTGCATAAATAGTTTTATTAAGTCCACTGACAATGCCAATAGGTATGGCAATGAGAGAGGCAAGTAAAAATCCGGTTAATACTGTATATAAGCTTGTCCAAATTTGATCGAAAAAAGTCGGTTTTCCTGTATAAGGTCGCATTTTTATCTTGGCATCAGGATTTTTCTCTAGTTTTTTTGCATTCCGTTCTTCCTGGCGCTCGTGGAATGCTTGTTCCTTGTTTCTTTCTTCATAGTGTTCGTCAACCAGTGTCTCAAATTTTTCCCAGACTTGCATTGGTCCTGGAATTTCGCCCAAAGATGTTTCTACCTTTGGCGCGAGTGCAGACCAGAACATTAGAAAAACTAAAATTCCAGTAACAGGAATGCCAAAACTGTTTAGTAGTATTTTTGGTATACCGGGCTTAAAGTTCTTAAAAAGTGGCATGCTCCATCCGTATAGTGTTCTCATTGAGTTAATTGCGATTTCAGTCATGATAGTTTCTCGTCCGTTTTAAAAAATGCTGGCAATTTTCATAACATAGCTAAAATGCCAGCATGGAGAGGTTTAGATTAAAGTACAGTGTTATCTTTCAGGCCAATAGAAAACTTTTTCAGATAATCATTTGGCTTTCTGCCGTCGTAAGTAATGTTGTCGATAAAATCTTTTTGCGGCGCTTTAAAACCATCTTCTGTTTTAAAGTCAGGAAACTCAGAGGTTTTTATATGACCTTCAGCAATGAGTTCCTTTGCTGCTATTGCATATATATCTGGGCGATAAACTTTCTTGGCGATATCCATATACCAGCTATCAGACTTTTGCTCAGAAATCTGGCCCCAGCGACGCATCTGAGTCAGGTACCAGATTGCGTCAGAGTAGTATGGATATGTCGCATTGTGGCGGAAAAATACATTGAAATCAGGAACAGCGCGTTTGTCTCCCCTCTCATATTCGAATGTACCAGTCATGCTGTTTGCAATAACTTCGTAGTCGGCACCAACGTATGTGCTTTTTGATAGAATTTTTACAGCCTCCGGGCGATTCGCGTTGTTATTTTCATCTAACCACTTGGCTGCACGGATCATTGCTTTGACCACACGGATATGTGTGTTGGGGTATTTGTCTGCCCATGTTTTACTTACACCAAAAACTTTTTCTGGATTATTTTTCCAGATCTCGTAATCAGTAATAACTGGTACACCAATCTTTTTGAATACGGCTTGTTGATTCCATGGTTCACCTACACAATATCCATAGATTGTACCGGCTTCCATTGTTGACGGCATTTGAGGTGGTGGTGTGACAGATAACAATACGTCGGCTTTTAATGTGCCGCTCGTATCGTCTTTGTGTGGTGCATAATATCCGGGATGTATGCCGCCAGCAGCTAACCAATAACGTAATTCATAGTTATGTGTGGATACAGGGAAGACCATGCCCATTTTAAACGGCTTTCCATCTTCTTTATATTTTTCGACGACAGGTTTTAATGCGTCTGCTTTGATAGGGTGGACGGGTTTTCCATTTGCTTGTTTAGGGACATGTTTTTTCATTTGGTCCCAAATTTTGTTGGAAACCGTAATTGCATTACCGTTCAGATCCATGCTGAAGGCTGTAATAATATCTGCTTTTGTTCCATAGCCGATTGTTGCACCTATAGGCTGGCCTGCTAGCATATGAGCACCATCCAGCTGGCCGTCAATTACGCGATCAAGTAAAACTTTCCAATTGGCCTGGGCTTCCAGTTTAACGTACAAACCTTCGTCTTCGAAATATCCTTTTTCATAGGCAATGGCGAGTGGCGCCATATCGGTTAGCTTAATAAAGCCAAATTTCAAATCCTCTTTTTCCGGTTCACCAACTGCTGCGTAAGTTTTATTGTTTTGTGTAAGGCCGAGGCTTAAGGCGGCGGCTGTGGCAATAGCCAGGATTGTTTTCTTTAAAAATATGCGTCGATTATCCTTTAAAACAGCCGTCTGAGTTTTACTTACTACATACATAATTATATCTCCAAATTTCATCCAAAAAAAACGCCCACTCAAGCAATACGGTTTAGCCATATTGTTTCAGTGGACGCCTTTGTCCGATTACAAACCAACGCTGGTTTACTATGTTTTATATTGATACTTTACCGTCATTGGCAAAGTAGTGTATTTGTTAACCAGCATAATTGATGCCAATTAACGATATTGACGTGCATATCTTTGTAATCATTGAGGTAAATAGTGATTGTATTGAAGCGTTATTGTCTCATTGCCCCTTTTTATGCACCAAACAAGGGCGTTTCCCGGCATGCGCACCATAAATGTGGGAGCAAAAAGTGCGAATGACTTACATCTCAGTTAACAGTAAAACCGTATGACGAACTCAATTACGAAGAGAAGAGAAAATCGTGAGCCCGCCATACGGAAACAGGAGAGTTACGTAATTGGAATTATTCTAGAAACTAATACCTCCCCATAACCAAAATTTATTCGTATCTTTCTTCGTTGCTAAATCGCCCTCCATGTACTTCGCATACTTAATACCAACAGAGTAGTGCTTAGCAAATTTTTTGGCTGCCAGTAAATCAATTTCGCTGCCGTAGTTTTCACCACCATTGTCCGAGCTGAACATGTGATATGTCGCCAACAGCTTTATGCCACTGACTTTGCCAACAGCGGTTAAATACGTGTCTACCAATCCATCTTTAGGTGTTGCTAAAAACATGTCTGCCCAGCCATTAAATTTATGTTTAGTTGCCAAAGGTGTTGAAAAACTGGTAGTGCCGTCACCGCCTAATACTTCATAACCGAGTTTAACGGACGCTTTCTTTACCGCTGCGCCTAGTTCGACCAAGTAATAGTTGGCGGTAGTTCCAGAGCTGTTGTCTGCGAAATCACTCATTTGCGCAAATTCTCCGGCATAAAGTATTTTTACCGATGAGTTAATCGGATACTTTCCATTTATACTAGCGCCCAGTGTTTTATTGTCGCCTTTAGCGCCTGCTTCCATGTCGATCAAATAGGCGTAAGCGGTGATTTTCGTATTTGGCAAACCTTTATAGGAAGCATTAATTAAGTGTGTATCTGTTTTGTCAGCACCACCTGTGATACCGTTAACTTGATTCACAAAAGCGTAACTTGCTGATAGTCCCTTGACTGCTGTTGTGTTTATAAGGGCGGCATCAAAGGTCTGTTCGTTCTGCCGCCAGCCAACATTACCGACAAATCGAGCATTGTCTAAAATAATTCTTTGTCGCCCTGCTTTAAGTAATAGGCCATTGACTCCGGTGTATGTTAAGAAAGCCTGATTAACTTCTGATCCTTCAGGGTCAGCGACAACCGGGAATTTTGTTTTACCATTAGCTGTTGAATTATAGTCATCAATTAGTGCAGCAATATTTTCAAATTCAAAATAACCTTTTAGCCCTAAATAATCACCGGATTTATAACCGACTCTTGTGCGGGCAGTAATTGCAGTTGCTTTATCGCTTTTAGGTGTTTGATCAACAGTTTCTGCTCTCAGCCTGACATCAAGTACCGGTTTTCCAGCTTCTAGAGCAGAAATAATTCCGCCTGCCAGACTGTTTTGTGTGAAAATTAAACTGCTGGTAAATAGACCCGTTATAACAGCTGAAGACAACAAATGACCTATTGGTTTAGATTTTATTTTCATCAAATTTTCCTTGCTTCTTGGTTTAGTGTTTTTGAATTGTTAGTTGTTGCTTAAGTCGGAATGCGAATTACGATACCTCCTATGACATCGCTAATTTTAAAATCAGATTCTGGTGTATTTTTTTGGTCGTTGTGACGGGTGGCGGGTGACGCATACGGGTGCGACGGCTGCATCAGGGCAAACGGCAGTAAAATATTTTGTGCCACCACGTGTTTCCTCCGTGTAATTGATATTTACAATCGAGCAATTATGGTGTTGTACCAGATTGCAGATATTTTCGGCTTTCACTGGATTTTTTATTTTGTTCAACTGCCAGCATTTTTATTCCTGAAAATAAAAAAGGCGTCTACCGCAATATTGAAAAATCAATATGCTGATAGACGCCTTTGTCTTATGTTGATCTACTTAGACCAGTGATACCTTACTTAGGTATGTGTTTGTTTTTCTAGCTCAATTTAAAGCCAGTATTTTCATCATTAAAAATACTACGATGCTAATCGTTGAGTGAATTCACTATTTTATAAATTTGAACATTGCGATAATATTTTCAGCAACATCTCCCATTTTTTTATTCTGATCCATGGCCATTTTTCTCAGGGTTTGAAATGCCTCAGGCTCTTTCATATTATGCTTTTCCATCAACAAACCCTTTGCTCGTTCAATTTTTTTACGTTCTTCAAGCGTGGCTTTAGTTTCAATTAATTCACTTCGTAAGGATTGAAATTCTCTAAATCGAATTACTGCCGTTTCTATAATAGGATGAATGCGTTCGCTTTCCAGTCCATCAACGATGTAGGCATGTACTCCTGCTTTGACCACCTTTTCGATTGTATCGGTGCCGCCACTATTATCAGTAAACATGATAATCGGAGTGGGCATTTTTTCATTAACAGCTTTTATCTGATTTAGATAAAGGTCATTGGGTGTCTGCATTTCAATTATAATCGCATCGGGTTTGCTCGTTTCGATCTGATGTAACAAATTGTCTGAGGTCTTTAATCGAGAAGATATTTCATAACTGGTTTCTCTGAGTGCGGACTCAATCAGTTCTGCATGTTTGACATTATTGTTTACCAGTAAAATTTTAAGCTTCATTACTTTAGTTTCAAAATCAATTACTGGTTTTGGCAGCATATATAATGCCAATTATATTTAATTCATTTAATCAATAAGTTAATGGTAATTTAGGCTTGTAAAATCAAGACGGAATTTTAATTTGCACCATTTTGGAATGAATAATCGGGGTGAATAAATTAATTTGGTGCGTTACCGCTGTCGTACTTTGCTGAGTTATGTTTGTTTGAGAAGTTTATTGGAAAGCCATTATAATATTTTTCCGCATTGTTTTAACAGCTGGGCTTTCGTGGTCTGGAGCGGGCTGACATTCTTGTGTTGGCTTTGCCTATGTATGATTTCAGTGTGCCCGCAGTCGTTAAAACCTGGTTTTATCATATTGCACGAGCAGGAAGAACTTTCGAATATACCAGCTATGGATTCCAGGGTTTGTTAACGCGTAAAAAACCTTATCTAGTAAGCACGCGAGGTGGATTGCACAAAGGAAAAGAAAGTGATATGCAGATTCCTTTTGTTCTAAATTTTCTTAAATTCATCGGATTGGAAGACGTTGAAATTATTTATGCAGAAGGCTTAAATATGGGTGATGAATCCCGAAATAATATTATTGCAGCGGCAGTTGAAGATATTCGATCCGTCGTTACGGTATGAGAGGGGCGCATGAGATGTCACTGGCTTTGCGGTCGCGCTAAAACAATTATACCGGTAACCCCAACAGAGATTGTATGGCAATGGACGCAGCGGCAGTTCGGTTGTCTACCTGAATTTTGCTGTAAATTTGTTCCAGATGTTTGGTGACGGTTCTGGGGCTAAGTGAGAGTATTTCTGCAATTTCACGGTTACTTTTCCCGTGTGCAATCCATAGCAAAACCTCGGACTCCCGTTTGGTAATAGGCAGGTTTTCTTTCAGTATCGCGGGGTTCATAATGGCTTCATGCTCAACAATTCTGAGCAGGTGCTCGTTGCTGTTGATGGTTTTGAAATATCGTATGGTTAAGGGATTATCTGAAGCGTGTAATACCAGGTCGTTTTTATGATTACTGCCAAGCCATTCTTTTAACGCTGTTTTTAAATGCGCATCATTGACGGCTTTTTCTAAACCGTTTTCATTCAGCAGTTCGTGAGTTTCAGGTGTCGCCCACAATATTTTACCTTCGTCATCTGTTGCTAAAATATATTGTTTGGCGACATCCAGTGCAGCACGTGCATTGCTAATCATCCTGGCGTTATTGATATGGGCGGTAATTCTGGAGAGCAAGTCTTCCGGTTTTACCGGTTTTGTAATGTAGTCATTTCCACCGCACTCAAACGCTTTTACGGTATGTTCAACTTCGGTTAAACCGGTCATAAATATAATGGGTGTCAGTGGTAGTATGCGTCGCATGCGAACGCAGCATTCAAACCCGTCAACTAACGGCATAATCGCATCCATCAAAACCACGTCCGGTTTGATTTGCTCGCTGATACTTAACGCCTGTTGTGCACTTAATGAAACAAGCACCGTATATCCGGCATTATTTAGCGCGGTGTTTATCATGCCGAGTGAATCAGGTGAGTCGTCAACAACCAGTACGATGGGCTTGTCGTTTTTCAAATTCATGACTTGCCAAGCCCCTTTATCGCCCGGATCAGACCTTCAAGATCACATAACTCAGCACGTGATTTTAAATAAAGTAAAAAACTTGAATCAACGTCAGATTGCTCTAATTGCTGGAGTTTTTCACGGACGCCATTAAGGTAACCAATTTTCGCCAGTGAAAGCAACTCGTCCAGGTCTGATTGAGTTAGTAACGAGCGATCAGACGTAATTAACGGGAAAATTTGAGTCTCGGAGGTTGAATCGAATTCGTCCTGCTTGTGGTAAACCCAGTTTAATTTCAAAGCAAAACCAATTTTTTCCAGTAATACCGGCAGCCGCACTGGTTTTATTAGATACTGGTCATACAATTGGCTCATTAACTCGATCCGATGGTCTTCTATGGCGTTGGCTGACAACATAATAACAGGTGTTTTAGCATACGTACTTTTTAACTGTGCAGCAAGCTCCCAGCCGTCCATTTCCGGTAAGGAAACATCCAGCAGAAATAAATCGATCTTATTTTCAGCGGCTATCTCCAGGCCGTGCTCTGCGTCGTTGGCTTGTAGTATGTTAAACCCCAAAGGCGTCAGTAAGTCTGTTATAAAACTTCGGTGATAGGGTTCATCATCAACAACCAGAATTGTTTTTGTTGGCTGTAGGTACCCTTTGATTTGTTTTTTGTTTATCTGTTGCGCGTTAGGCTTATGCGCCACTGGTAGAAAAATTCGAAAAATGAAGGTTGAGCCTTTGCCATATTCGCTGCTTAATGAAATTTCACCGCCCATTAACCCGCATAATAATTTGGAAATTGACAGGCCTAAGCCCGTGCCTGTGATGAATTGACGTCGTTTATCGGTGATTCTTTCAAATGGCTCAAATATTTTTTCCTGATCCTGTTGTTTTATGCCAATACCGGTGTCGGCAATAATGAAACTGGCAACTTCATTTCGATAACTGATTTTTAACGTGATGCCACCATCACTTGTGAATTTAATTGCATTTGATAACAGGTTCATGAGTATCTGCCGTAGTCGTTTTTCGTCAACGGATACATAGGTCGGTAATATGTTTTCACATTGATAAGTAAATGAAATATTTTTTGCGGCGGCCTGTGTGCTGAATACCTCTACCAGTTGCTCAATAACTGAAGAAATCTTTACCTGGTCACGGTGTAGATCTAGGCGCCTGGCTTCAATTTTTGAAATTTCCAGTAAACCTTCAATCAGGTCACCGAGGTATTCACTGTTGCGGCGAATGGCGGTTGCCGCTTTGTGGTTTTTTTCAGGCAATTGTGTGTCCGTTTCCAGAATTTGAGCATAACCATATATGGTATTTAGCGGTGTGCGTAATTCGTGACTGACACCGGACAAATAACGACTTTTTGCATGGTTGGCGGTAACAGCAATTTCCTTTGCACTTTGTAATTCCTGGGAGGTTTTTTCATGTGCTTTGATCTCACGGATTAAGAGTTCATTTTGTTTTTGTGATTCTTCATAGGCTTTGCGTTTACTGCTTTCGGCTAATACATATAACCAGACGAGTACGCCGGTAACGATGGTGAATAAAAAGAATATTTGCCACAAGGCATTTTTTACAACATCGCTGACAACGCTTGAGGTTGTGTCGTTAGATAAGTCAATCGGCAAATAAACCAGCGTAAGCAGGGCAGCAAATAAAATGCTGGTAAAAAATAGAATCCCCAGAAAATGGCCGACAACGGAGTGTACGGCGCGCACCATTTTGGGTGGTAATATGGCACTTAACATTTCATGAGTCTGTGCTTTTATGTGCGCCGTTGGTCTGCATTGATCGTGGCAAGTGGATTCAAGTGCACAACAAAGTGAACAGATTTGTCCCTCATAAGCAGGGCAGGTGCTCATGTCTTCCGGGTCGAACTGGTTTTCACAAACCAGACATTTTATTTCAGCATCTCTTTCACTGGTGTCGGTTTTGCGGACGAGGTAGTATCTTCCTTTTGTTATCCAGGCAATTAAGGGCGCGGTGATAAAAGGTGTAAACAAGGCGATAAAAGGTGACAGGGCTTTAAATGTCGGCCCAAATAAACCAAGTTGCCCGCAAATGGCCAGAGTTGATGCAATGATCATTGAGGCCACTCCCACCGGATTTATGTCATATAAATGGCCTCGTTTAAACTCAATTTCTCTGGGGCGGAGTTTAAGCGGAATATTAATCACCAGGTCGGCAACCAAAGCGCCTATCCAGGCCAGCACCAGTGCTGAATAGGTAATTAAAATAGTTTCAAATGCCTGATATAAGCCCAGCTCCATTAATAATAAAGCGATGGCGACATTGAAAACTAACCAGACAATCCGTCCGGGATGATCATGGGTAAGGCGTGAAAAAAAATTCGACCATGCGATAGAACCGGCATAGGCATTTGTGACATTAATTTTTAACTGAGAAATGATAACGAAAATGCCGGCCAGTAATAATGCAATATCCGGGTTTTGTGCGACATACCCAAATGCAACGACATACATGTGTGTCGGATCATCAGCAAGTTCTGCGGCAACGCCATGTTGCAAAGCTAACACAGCCAAAAACGAACCAATAAATAATTTTCCCAGGCCGACAACCGACCAGCCGGGGCCGGCCAATGTTAATGCCGCCCACCACTTAAGAGTATTTTGTTTTTTCTCGGGCAAAAAGCGCAAAAAATCCACCTGTTCACCATTTTGGGCAATGAGCGGAAATATCACCGCAGCTGCCGCACCAAACAGTAACAAGTTGAAACTTGAAGCGTTGTCCTCATGCAGGCCGGTAAAGTGAGTCCATGTGGATAATGCGCCTGCATGGTAATACAAGATATAAATTAGCGGTACGAGCTGAAATATCACCCAAATGGGTTGTGTCCATAATTGAAAGTGACTAATGCGACTGATGCCGTGAGTAACTAACGGAATAACCGCAAGCGCGCTGATAATATAGGCCCAGGAAATTGGAATGCCAAATAGAAGGGTGAGAGCCATCGACATGATGGCGGCTTCAAGTGCAAAAAAAATAAAAGTAAAAGACGCGTAGATTAATGACGAAATGGTTGAGCCGATATAACCAAAACCAGCACCGCGGGTAAGCAGGTCTATATCCAGACCTGATTTCGCAGCGTAGTAACAGATGGGTAGCCCGGTTAAAAAAATCAGCGCACAAACCACAATGATAGCCCACATCGAATTAACAAAACCGTATTGTAGAGTGATTGCGCCGCCAATTGCTTCCAGGGCTAAAAAAGAAACAATACCCAGTGCGGTGTTGGCAATGCGTGCGTTTGACCATTTTCTTGCACGCTTTGCCGTGTATCGCAGGGCAAAATCTTCTAAGGTTTCATTGGCTACCCATTGATTATATTTTCGACGTTTTAGAAAAACTCGATGTTTAGTTAGCATGTAACCTCTAACCTCGGATGTTTTTGTAATCAAATTATTACTGGACTCTTCTTAATGTTCTCACAAATATTGATGAAACGCCTCAATAATACACCTGGATTCTTTACAATCAGGCACTATTCTGCCTGCCGGTACAAAAACATATACGCAATTTGACGTATAAGGTTTGGAATATTACCGAATGGTAGTTCTGACTTTTCTGCCTGATACTGCTCGTGACGGGCTGAGCAATAACGGCTTCTGCTTATAAAGTTGTGCGGCTTTTCTTCATTGATGATTTCACTGCGAAGCGTTAATGGTCATAAAACAATAACTAGGGAATTTCTGATTATGTCTGATTAGAGATTCCCCAATAGAGAAGTCCTGATAGTAAGTCATAACGCGGATTTATTTTTTGGGTTCTCTGCAAACAACAGGTTGAGAGAAATGTTAAACAGAAAATTACAACACAAGTCTGGACTGTTATTCGGTGGCATTATGCTGGTTTCATCAGCTGCATTTGCTGGTGGAACGATAGATCTGGGTAATGATAAATCGATATCTATCGGCATGGGTTTAAGAACCGCATTTACTGCCGTCAGTGATGCTGCACCCGGCGGTAATGCTTACGCAAAAAATTTCGCACTGCAAAACGCACGAGTTTATATTTCGGGCAAGCTGAACAAAGAGTATAAATTCACCTTTAATACCGAGGAAATATTTGGCAATTACGGGGTTCTGGAAGCGATTGTTCAATATGAGCCAAGCAAAGCGTTTAATGTCTGGATGGGACGAATGTTAACACCCGCGGATCGCATCGAAATGAATGGGCCTTTTTATGGTCTGAGCTGGAATCAGTATACCGTGCCGTTATACCCATCGGACCAGGGAGGCGCAGCGGGATTTTACGGACGAGATGATGGTATTACCGTTTGGGGCACCGTAAACAAGTTTCAATATGCCGTCGGTGTCTTTGATGGGTACAACGGCCCCGCAAATGCGAATGACAACTTATTATATGCCGGACGTTTTGCTTTTAACTTTTTGAACATGGAAGACAACCCGGCTTATTACACCAGCAGTACCTATTTTGGCGGGTTGGGTGATGTTTTAACCGTTGCTTTGTCGGTTCAACAACAATCAACAGGTGCCGGAATCTCGGGGGACGCGGCTGATTATGTTGGTGCGGCGGTTGATGTGTTGTTTGAAAAAGTTCTGGGTGGTGGCAATGTTGTCACTTTGGAAGGGGAATATAAAAAAATGAACACAAATTTAAGTGCGGCAGCTCTGGCTAATCCGGCTAGTTTTAATCTGTTTGATGGCTCATCGTATTTTGCGACTGCAGCCTTTTTGATGGGCAAGTCGATGGGTAAAGGAAAATTTCAGCCTTATGTTCGATACACCAATAATGAAACCAGCGCAAACGTATCAAGCTCGTTGGCAGAACTGGGCGTGAACTACATTATTTCCGGTCATAACCTGAAATTTAATCTTAATGCGACCAGTGGTGATGCGAATTTGACAGGCTCACCTGGCGCTGACGCCACCAGTGTTTCGCTTGGCATGCAACAGCAATTTTGATCAATATTAATCAGGGAACAAAAAACATGAAAAATTTCAGTTTCAAAAAAGGTATGTTGCCCCTCACCGTTGCTTTAGCCTGTATGGGTAACGTCAGCGCTGCAGATACCATCAAGGTGGGTATTTTACATTCACTTTCCGGTACCATGGCAATCAGTGAAACCACTTTAAAAGATACGATGGAAATGTTGATCGCCGATCAAAACGAAAAAGGGGGGCTGCTGGGCAAAAAACTTGAAGCCGTGGTGGTTGATCCCGCATCTAACTGGCCATTGTTTGCAGAAAAAGCCCGTGAGCTTATTTCACAACAGAAAACCGATGTCGTGTTCGGTTGTTGGACATCGGTATCACGAAAATCGGTTTTGCCGGTATTTGAAGAGTTAAACAGTTTGCTGTTTTACCCTGTGCAGTATGAAGGTGAAGAATCATCGAAAAATGTTTTTTATACTGGTGCTGCGCCAAACCAGCAGGCCATTCCTGCGGTTGATTATCTGATGAATGACATTGGTGTAAAACGTTGGGTGCTGGCGGGGACAGATTACGTTTATCCTCGCACCACGAATAAAATTCTGAAAGCGTACTTAAAAGCAAAAGGCGTTAAAGACAAAGATATCATGATTAATTACACGCCATTTGGACATTCCGACTGGCAGTCGATCGTGTCTGACATCAAAAAATTTGGTTCTAAAGGAAAGAAAACCGCGGTAGTGTCTACCATTAACGGTGATGCTAACGTGCCATTTTATAAAGAGCTGGGTAATCAAGGTGTATCTGCTGAAGACATCCCGGTTGTTGCGTTCTCTGTTGGTGAAGAAGAGCTTTCTGGGATTGATACAAAACCACTGGTTGGGCATTTAGCCGCCTGGAATTATTTTATGAGTGTTGATTCAGAAGAAAATTCCGAATTTATCGACAAGTGGAAAAAATTCACCAAAAATAATAAACGCGTCTCGAATGATCCGATGGAGGCCCACTACATTGGTTTTAACATGTGGGTGAAAGCGGTTGAAAAAGCTGGTACCACTGATCCTGACGTTGTTGGTGATGCGATGATTGGCATTACCGCACCCAATTTAACCGGTGGCGTGTCAGCGATGATGCCGAATCATCACATAACAAAGCCTGTGTTTATCGGTGAAATACAGGAAGATGGTCAGTTTGATGTGGTTTGGCAAACATCGGGTGATGTTGTTGGTGATGCCTGGTCGGACTATTTGCCGGGCTCAAAAGATCTAATCTCTGACTGGCGCTCGCCATTATCCTGCGGTAACTATAATGTGAAAACCAAAAAATGTAGTGGGCAAAATTTCTAAAACACACCCTGTTGTTAGGCTCTCCCTATTTAGGGGGAGCTGTTTTCCCATATACTCAAAGAAAAAATTCATGTTAAAAAATTATAAAAAAGTCAAATCCGGCATGTTATTTATACAAATCCTGGTTTTATCGCTAAGTTCTATTTTATCTTTCTCGGTAAATGCCGAATCTAATGATTTTTCTCAATTATTAACGCAAATAACGCAAAAAAAATACAAAGCCAAAACCGCTGCCATTATTCAGCTAACTAAAGCGGACATACCCGACAAGGTTCGCATTCTTAACGCATTGCTTGAAGGTGAAATATTTTATCGGAAGTCAGATAAAACCGTTTTCTATCTAAGAAAAGAGGAAGGCGCCTATCTTCTTGAAAATGTGTTAAGTTCAGAAAAAATAAAAATCGAAAAAAAACGGGGTTATAAAAAAGTCACCATTAATAACAAGCTTCGTAGATTATTACGCGCATCCATTGCCGAATTGCAACTGGGCCATATTGATGTGGATATTCGAAAGGCAGCGGTAAAAGCCTTTATGAAAAACCTGAGTGCGGACAATATTGCGATTCTTGAAAAATACAACCAACAGGAAACGAGTCCGGATGTAAAAGAATTATTTGAACTGGCGATCACCATCGGTGAACTTAGGTCAGATGACGAAAAAGTGGTGTTGGCGGCAATTTCCAGGCTGGATGGCAAACTGGAACCGATGGTTCGTAATACCTTAACTGAGTTGGTCGATGATCACGAAAGCAAAAAAGTTAAACGAGAAGCAGAAAAATCCTTAAGACTTATCAGCACCAAAGTTGATCTTTATGGAAAGCTTGAAACACTGTATTTTGGTATTAGCCTGGGTTCTGTGCTGGTACTGGCTGGAATAGGCTTGGCAATTACGTTTGGGGTGATGGGCGTAATCAATATGGCGCACGGTGAGTTAATCATGCTGGGTGCTTATACCACTTATGTCATTCAGCTGCTCATGCCCAATTCAATTGGTTTATCGATACTGGTTGCCATACCGGCTGCATTTTTTGTTGCTGGTCTGGTTGGTGTTGTGATGGAGCGAACCGTTATTCGACACCTGTATGGCAGGCCGCTAGAAACCCTTTTAGCTACCTTTGGTATTAGTTTAATTCTACAGCAAGCGGTGAGAAGCATATTTTCACCGTTGAACAGAACTGTGATTACCCCTGAATGGATGAGTGGCTCGCTGGAAATAAACAGCGTGTTATCACTGACCTGGAATCGCTTGTATATCATTGCATTTTGTCTGCTGGTATTTTTCGCATTAATGGCAGCGATGAAAAAAACCTCCCTGGGGTTGCAGGTGCGTGCTGTGTCTCAAAATCGCCAAATGGCGAGAGCCATGGGGGTTCGGTCTTCCTGGGTTGATGCAATGACGTTCGGCCTGGGTGCAGGCATTGCCGGTGTTGCCGGTGTGGCGTTAAGCTTATTAACCAACGTCGGACCAAACCTGGGTCAGGCCTATATTATTGATTCATTTTTGGTAGTTGTTTTTGGTGGTGTCGGTAATTTATGGGGTACGTTAGTCGCAGGTATGAGCCTCGGAGTGGTGAACAAAATGCTGGAACCCTGGGCGGGTGCCGTGCTGGCGAAAATTCTGGTACTGGTATTTATTATTCTCTTTATTCAAAAGAGGCCGCGGGGATTATTTCCTCAACGTGGCCGCGCAGCGGAGAATTAGGCCTTGAATCGTTTAGATTTTTTTAAAGATGATCGTGGTGGAATGATTTTTTTAATCATTTTGACGATCACTGCTGTGGTTGTGCCGTTACTGAATTTGTTAGTACCTGAGTCAAGCCCGTTTCATGTGTCTACTTACACGGTGACGCTAATGGGTAAGTATTTAACGTTTGCGCTGTTAGCCGTGGCGGCTGATTTAGTCTGGGGTTATTTAGGCATTTTAAGTTTAGGTCACGGTGCATTTTTTGCGTTGGGTGGTTATGTAATGGGCATGTACCTGATGCGGCAAATTGGTGACCGCGGGGTTTATGGTAATCCGGAACTGGCCGACTTTATGGTGTTTTTGAACTGGGAGGAGCTGCCCTGGTTCTGGCTCGGTTTTGATCAGTTCTGGTTTGCGTTGATTATGATTTTGCTGGTGCCGGGTGTATTGGCTTTTGTGTTTGGTTATCTGGCATTTCGGTCACGGGTGACCGGGGTTTATCTTTCCATTATTACGCAGGCGCTGACTTATGCCTTGATGCTCGCGTTTTTCCGAAACGAAATGGGTTTTGGTGGCAACAATGGCCTGACAGATTTCAAAGACATACTGGGTTTCAGTTTGCAATCGGATTCAATACGGGTTGCCTTGTTTGTTGCGTCAGCGATGGCACTTGCACTGGGTTATTTAAGTTGTCGTTATATCGTTAAATCCCGTTTAGGATTACTGAGTATCGCCATACGTGATGCAGAAAGTCGAACCCGCTTTATCGGTTATAAAGTGGAAAATGCAAAATTGTGGATTTTTACTTTTTCTGCCATGTTGGCTGGTGTTGCAGGGGCCCTCTACGTGCCTCAAGTTGGCATAATTAACCCGAATGAGTTCTCTCCGCTAAATTCCATAGAGTTGATTATATGGGTTGCCGTAGGGGGCCGCGCCACACTTTACGGCGCGGCAATGGGGGCTATACTGGTCAATTATTCAAAAACATATTTCACCGCTGCCTTGCCTGAAGTCTGGTTGTTTGCATTGGGCGCGTTGTTTGTTTTAGTGACGTTGTATTTACCTAAAGGTATTGCCGGTTTAAGAAAACGTCGGGAGGCTAACGCATGAGTTTTCTGGAAAACACCCGTGAATTCTGGCGACGTGACAGAGTATTTGAGTTTTTAATTCCACGTCAGGAACCCCGTTTGGATTTACGTCACAATATTATTCTGTACCTTGAGGGTATCTCAGTGAGTTTTGATGGTTTTAAAGCCATTGACAAACTGAACCTGTACGTTGAAACCGGCGAGCTGCGTTGCATCATCGGGCCTAACGGGGCAGGTAAATCCACGATGATGGATATTATTACTGGAAAAACTCAACCCGACGAAGGCATAGCCTGGTTCGGACAGCGTATCGATTTACTGGACTTGTCAGAAGCAGAAATTGCCGAAGCAGGCATTGGTCGAAAATTTCAGAAGCCCACAGTATTTGAGTTGCTCACCGTTGAACAAAACCTGGAACTGGCAATGGCGCAGGACAAATCCGTGTGGGCATTATTACGTGCAACAATATCAGCGGAGCAGGCCGATCACATTGATGAGGTGTTGCAGGCAATTGGCTTAACTGAATTACGCAAAGATATGGCCGGGAAATTATCCCATGGCCAGAAACAATGGCTGGAAATTGGTATGTTACTCATGCAAAAACCGCAGTTATTATTAGTCGACGAACCGGTTGCCGGTATGACACATCAGGAAATGGATCGCACTGCTGAATTATTAACCTCCCTGGCGGGCAAGCACACAGTAATTGTTGTAGAGCATGACATGGATTTTGTACGATCTATTGCAAATAAAGTCACTGTTTTACATCAGGGCAGTGTTTTATCTGAGGGTACAATGGAACAGGTTCAAAATGACCAGAAAGTCATTGAAGTCTATCTGGGAGAATAAAGGTGTTAAAAATTTCTGATTTGAACCAGTTTTACGGCGAAAGCCACACGTTGTGGGATGTTGCACTAAACGTTGAAACCGAAAAATGCACTTGTTTAATGGGACGTAACGGCGTAGGTAAAACTACATTATTACAATGCATTATGGGCCAGCTTGCATTAAAAAGTGGCCGCATGGAATATGAAGGAAAAGACCTCGCCAAATTAAATATGGAACAGCGGGCACGCATGGGAATAGGATATGTGCCTCAGGGCAGGCAAATATTTCCGATGTTAACAGTAGAAGAAAATTTACTTATTGGTTTGCCGGCAAGATGTGATAAGCAAAAAAAAATACCCGAATTTATCTATGAATTGTTTCCGGTATTAAATGAGATGTTAGGCCGGCGAGGCGGTGATTTATCCGGCGGGCAGCAGCAGCAATTAGCCATCGGCCGGGCACTGGTTATCGATCCGAAATTATTAATACTGGATGAACCTACTGAAGGCATTCAACCCAACGTCGTTGCTGAAATTGGTGACATCATCCGTAAGCTGAATCAGGAAATTGGTCTAACGGTTTTACTGGTTGAGCAAAAACTACCTTTTGTTCGAAAAGTGGCGGATTCATTTTATATTCTGGATAGAGGTCGGGTCAAAGCCAATGGTAACGTGAGTGAATTAAGTGAAACGTTGGTGAAGGAATATTTAACGGTATGACTGTGGCGTTACAAAAAAAAGCAGGACGAGCCTGGCTGGATAATGATGGTGTAGAAAATGCCAGGGCAGTAGGTGGTTGGACAGGTGAAATTAGTATCAAGTTTTCTTGTCTGGATATTTGTTCTCGCAGCCGTTTGAGTGCTGGCGACAAACCAAAAACAGTCATGACCTCGGTCAAACACATTGGCCCGCTACGTGTGCAGCGGCCGTTTTACCCCGAGGGTGATGTGTGTCATGTGTATTTGTTGCACCCGCCCGGTGGTGTTGTGGGTGGGGATTCTTTAGATACTACCATTACCTGCCAGGATCACAGTCACGCGTTAATGACAACACCGGGTTCGACGAAATTCTATCGCAGTGCGGGTGAGTACGCTCAGGCAGGACAGACATTAAAGATCGAAAGCGGATGCGTACTTGAATGGTTTCCACAGGAAAATATGTTTTTTCCGGGTGCAAAAGCAAAAATAAAAACCTGCATTCAGCTCGAAGGCGATGCAAAATTTATTGGCTGGGAAATAAACTGCCTTGGACGACCGGCAAATGCTGAAAAATTTGAGTCAGGTATATTCGATGCGTCATTTATCATCATGCGTGAAGAAGAAACAGTATTAATTGAACGGCAGCGTGTTTTTGAAAAACGACAATTAACTGCGCCCGCCGGTTTGCGTAATTACCCCATGAATGCAATTTTTATCTGTACTTCCTGCACTGAAGAACATCTTGAGTTAGCCAGAGAAACCGTGGCGGGTTTAGAAACTGATTTTCCGGTTGGTATTACCTTGATGGGTGATATTTTGGTATTACGCACCTTAGGGGAGAGTACCGAAAAATTGCAAGCGGTTATGATTTCGGTGTGGCGAAAATTGCGGTTGAAAATATTAAATAAAGCAGCAGTATTGCCCCGAATATGGTCAACTTAACTTTTAGATATCAGGCAGCGCCTATTCGGAAAGCAAGTGCAGCGTATTAAAAAACTCAAAACTGAGCGATATAATGCCAAACGCGGATTTCAGGTAAGGAATCTGAGTAGATCAAAATTTATTAGCAGGGAAAAATAGGGAATTTACGATGGAACTTACACCAAGAGAAAAAGATAAGTTGCTTTTGTATACTGCCGCACTGGTTGCAGAAAGACGACTGGCAAGAGGGGTTAAGTTAAATCACCCGGAGGCAATCGCCTATATCAGTGCAGCAATCGTGGAAGGTGCGCGGGATGGCCGAACAGTGGCCGAGCTAATGAGCGAAGGACGAACGTTGTTGACACGAAATGACGTCATGGATGGTATCGCCGAAATGATCCACGAAGTACAGGTTGAAGCGACGTTTCCAGATGGCACAAAACTGGTCACAGTACACGATCCAATTGTATAAGGAGGTTGTATGATACCCGGCGAAATGAAAATTCAACCCGGCAATATAGTGTTAAATCCCGGAAGAGAAACCGTTACGCTTGATGTTGCTAATACCGGTGACCGCCCGATTCAGGTCGGCTCTCATTATCACTTTTATGAAACCAATAACGCACTTGCTTTCGACAGAAAAAAAACAATTGGCTTTCGACTGAATATTCCCGCCGGTACCGCCGTGCGTATTGAACCGGGACAAAGTCGCAGCGTAGAACTAGTTGCCTTTGCCGGGAAAAGAGAAGTGTATGGATTTCAGGGAAAAATAATGGGCGCGTTGCCGGCGAAAAATAAGGGAGAAGGATAATGGCAACAATGTCACGACAGGCTTATGCCGAAATGTTCGGGCCAACCACCGGTGATCGTCTACGTTTAGCTGATACAGACTTGTGGATAGAAGTAGAAAAAGATTTTACCCAATACGGTGATGAGGTGAAATTTGGCGGCGGCAAAGTCATCCGTGATGGCATGGGCCAGTGTCAGCAAAACTCTCAACAAACCGTTGACCTCGTTATTACCAACGCATTAATCGTTGACCACTGGGGAATAGTTAAAGCGGATATTGGTATTAAAAATGGACGTATCACCGGTATCGGTAAAGCCGGAAATCCGGACGTGCAGGCAGGGGTTGATATACTCGTTGGCCCCGGTACAGATGTGGTCGCAGGCGAGGGAAACATCATTACCGCTGGCGGCATTGATTCACATATTCATTTTATTTGCCCGCAACAAATTGAAGAAGCACAGGCGTCAGGTATCACGACCATGCTCGGCGGTGGCACTGGGCCGTCAACGGGCACTAACGCAACCACGGTGACACCGGGGCCGTGGAATATTGAACGCATGTTACAAGCGGCAGATAGTTTTTCAATGAACCTGGGTTTTTTGGGAAAAGGTAATGCCAGTTTACCCGGTGCATTACACGAGCAAGTTACCGCCGGTACTATCGGTTTAAAATTACATGAAGACTGGGGTACAACACCGGCGGCAATTGATAATTGTTTAAGCGTTGCGGAACAAATGGATGTTCAGGTTGCCATCCATACTGACACCTTAAATGAATCCGGTTTTGTCGAGGATACAATAGCAGCATTTAAAAATCGAACCATACACACATATCACACAGAAGGAGCGGGTGGTGGCCATGCGCCGGATATTATTCGTGCCTGCGGTTTTGATAATGTGTTGCCATCTTCTACAAATCCGACAAGACCCTACACGGTAAACACGGTTGATGAGCATCTTGACATGTTAATGGTCTGTCATCACCTTGATCCCGGTATTGCGGAAGATGTTGCTTTTGCTGAATCACGTATTCGTCGTGAAACTATCGCCGCTGAGGATATTCTACATGATCTTGGTGCCTTTTCTATGATCGCTTCTGATTCGCAGGCTATGGGTAGAGTAGGTGAGGTAGTGATTCGCACTTGGCAAACCGCGCATAAAATGAAAGTGCAGCGCGGTAGCCTAAAAGAAGACACCGCTGAAAATGATAATCATCGAGTTAAACGTTATATTGCAAAATATACGATTAACCCGGCAATCACCCACGGCATTAGCCATGAAGTAGGCTCGGTGGAAGCGGGTAAGCTGGCTGATCTTGTGCTTTGGAAACCAGCGTTTTTTGGCGTAAAACCCGCCTTAGTTATAAAGGGCGGCATGATATCTGTTGCACCGATGGGGGATCCCAACGCGTCAATTCCAACCCCGCAACCGGTTCATTATCGGCCAATGTTCGGCTCCTACGGACGGGCGCGTAATGCAACTACAATGACGTTTTTGTCAGAAAGCGCAAAAAATAATGGGGTTGCTGAGCGTTATGGTTTAAACAATTTAATTGGAACCGTTCGCAACTGCCGTAATGTAAAAAAACAGAATATGATTCACAATGATTATTTGCCTGAAATAGAAGTTGATTCACAAACCTATCAAGTCAGAGCAGATGGTGAATTATTAGTTTGTGAGCCAGCCGATTTTTTGCCGATGGCGCAGAGATATTTTTTATTTTGACGACGAGGTACTTGTTATATTGATTAAGTTGACAGAAAAGCTGATGTTAAACCGCACTCAGAAATTACCCTTTGATATCGTCAATGTGGATGCAACACTGAGTTTGCCTATTGATATGCGTACTCGTAGTCGCGCGCGTGTAAAACTGGATGATGGCCGTGACGCGGGTTTATTTCTTGAGCGTGGTTCGTTAGTTCGTGGTGGTGATTTATTATTAAGCGATGATGGTCTGGTGGTAAAAGTGTTAGCCGCGAATGAGACAGTTTCAACCGTCTATTCTGAAAACCCGTTGCAGTTGATGAGGGCGGCTTATCATCTGGGAAATCGGCATGTACCATTGCAGGTAGATAAAACGTGGTTACGTTACCAGCACGATGCTGTGCTGGACAGCATGTTAAAACAAATGGGACTGGAAGTTCTTGTTGAACACGCGGCCTTTGAACCCGAAGCCGGTGCTTATCATCAGGAGGGTGAACATGATCACAGTAACCTTGATAACAGTAACGCTAACAACAGGCATGAATACTAAAGATGAAACAGTCAGATATCGCCAGCTTGCGACTGTATCAGTTAATTAGTCCTTCATTGCCGATCGGCTCGTTTACTTATTCACAGGGTATGGAATGGGCGGTTGAAAACGCCTGGGTTAATAATGTTGATTCATTGTCGGGCTGGCTGGAAACTCAGATGAAAGACAGCCTGGCCTGGCTTGAGTTGCCACTTTTATTACGTTTACATGGAGCCTGTGAAACCAATGACCAGCTTAGGTTTTTTAGTTGTAGTCATCAATTGTATGTTAGTCGAGAGACAAATGAACTGCGGCAGGAAGAATTAAATCGTGCAAGAGCATTATTGATGGTGTTAAATAAATTACCCGGCTCGGAAAACTGGCCGCAGTTACTTGCATGGCGGGATGCGTTGTTAAAATCGCAGATCGCTGGTTTTTCACTGGCCTCATATCAATGGCAAATTAATAAAAAACAAATGCTATTCGGTTATACCTGGAGCTGGTTGGAAAACGCAGTTACGGTGGCCATAAAACTTATTCCTCTAGGGCAAAGTGATGGCCAGGCAGTGCTTTATCGTCTGGCAGAAAAAATTCCGTCGGTGGTTGAATCGACGATGCTAGTTAACGATGAAGATATTGGTGCCAGCACCGCCGCACTAGCGATTGCGAGCAGTTTGCACGAAACACAATACACTCGTTTGTTTCGTTCGTAATGCGAAAAAAAAATAAGGAAAAGTTCATGAGTACTCAAATTCAATCTCCATTACGTATCGGCGTCGGTGGCCCTGTTGGTTCCGGAAAAACCGCTTTACTGGAAAGTCTCTGTAAACGCATGCGAGACGATTATGAAATAGCCGTGGTGACAAACGATATTTATACCAAAGAAGATCAACGTATATTGACCGAAGCACAAGCCCTCTCGGCTGACAGAATTGTGGGTGTTGAAACCGGTGGTTGTCCTCACACAGCAATCAGAGAAGATGCCTCAATGAATCTTGCCGCTGTTGAAGACCTGACGATTAAATTTAAAAATCTTGATATCGTGTTTGTCGAAAGTGGTGGCGACAACCTCAGCGCAACCTTTAGCCCTGAGTTGGCTGATTTAACGATATACGTTATTGATGTGGCTTCCGGCGAGAAAATTCCACGTAAAGGCGGACCGGGTATTACTAAATCTGACATGCTCGTCATCAACAAAATTGACCTGGCTGATATGGTCGGCGCTTCGCTTGAGATTATGGACAGCGATACCCGACGTATGAGAGGGATTAAACCTTATGTTTTTACCAATCTGAAAAATAGTACCGGTATTCAGGATATTATCAAGTTCATCGTTCGAGAAGGTATGCTGGTTAAACAGAATGAAGACGTTCTGGACTCGGCGGATTGTGAATAAATTTGCGTGTGTGTCCATCGTACAGCAGTATATTTAGTGCAAATGCACTCGTCATTAGTCTCCCGCATTAAGGCTATACGATGGGCTGGGTGGCTCTCCATCGTTACCCGCAAGGTGATCGACCGTATTAATCCTAGCCGTATTACGTCGATTGTCGCTGCCCACCAGGATTCGGATGTTTGTGGCAAGCTCAGATTGATGAGATAGCGGTTTGAACGAGTAGTTTGTTGCTGTTGCCTGTATTGACGTCGTTGGACCAGTCACTGCTCGTCAAACAGTTCACGTATTCTTTTCAGTAAATCTTGTGAACCAAGCGGTTTGTATAATAAATTCTGATCCAGGCTTTTATTGATTATATCGGTGTTTTGATCACCTGAAAAACCACTGATCATTTGAATTTTTAGCTTCGGGTATTTTTCTCGAACAATAGATGCCAGTTGATAGCCGCCCATGCCGGGCATGATAATGTCGGTGATCAGTAGGTCGACAGGCATATTATCGAGAATCTCCAGCGCTTGTTCGGCGTTTTCAGCCGTAACAATGTTGAAGCCATGCTGTGTCAGTATTTCATGGGTTAATTCTAGCAGTGCGGCTTCGTCATCCACCAGCAGAATTGTTTCGCTGCCTTTGTAGTTTACTGTGTTGTTATTTGCTTTTGGTTTTTCATTGCTGCTGTTTTCATAATGCCGTGGAAAATAAAGTGACATTTGTGTTCCATGACCCACTTCCGAGTTAACTTTTATTGCGCTGTTAGTGCATTCAATAAAGCCATATACCTGGCTTAAGCCCAGTCCGGTTCCCTTATCTCCCTTGGTGCTGAAGAAAGGATTAAATATTTTTTCCTTTGTGGTTTCGTTCATGCCGCCGCCGGTATCGGTAATGCTGAGTAGCACATAGTCTCCCGATTTGACTTGCAGTATACTGGCCTCAGTCTCGTCAAGTGAAACGTTGCGGGTCTGAATGCTTAACTGACCGTTTGTTTCCATGGCATGCATGGCATTGATACTGATATTAAGAACGGCATTTTCCAGGTCGTTGTTATTCAGATAAACAGGCCACAGATTTTCTGCCAGATCAAATGTCAGCTTGATGCGCGCAGTCAGGAGTTTTTCCAGCATGTGTTGCTGGTTCCGCAAAAACTTATTGAGATTTAAGTGATTTTCTGCAGACGCTTTTGGTTGTGAGAAAGCCAGTAATTTTTGAGTCAAACTGGCGCCACGTTCGCCAGCATGGAAAATTTGATGCGCGTATCTGGCCAGGTGAGGCTGATCGCCTAAGGCGCTCTCCAGCAACTCAGCATAACCCAGTATAATGCCGAGCATATTATTAAAGTCATGTGCGATGCCGCCGGTGAGTTTGCCCAATGCATCCATTTTTTGTGATTGATGTAATTGTTCTCGTAAGCGTTCTTTTTCTTTTTCCAGTGCTTTACGTTCAGATATATCACTAACCAGAGAGACAAGACCTGTTACGTTTTTATCGTCATCAAAAGAAGGTACGTAGCGCACAAAAATATCACGCTCTACTGAATCAGGGAATATTACGTGCTCTTCAAAACTGACACCTTCTCCTGATAATGCCTTATCCATATGTGGTTTTGCATTTTCAAATAACGCTTTACCAATAACATCTTTCATATATTTTCCGCTTACTTTGTTCCGACTAAGTTTAAACCAGTCTTCAAAGGTTTTATTCACGTATAAATAACGATAGTCTTTATCGAGCTCGGTGATAACAGCTGGTAAGGCATCCGTAATTAATCGTAGCTGTTGTTTTTGGGCGCCCAGTTGCTGAATTTTCTTTTCAAGTTTTTTCATTAACGCATCTGAATGCATATAAGTAAAAGACTCATTGTTGAGACGCGGCTCATGATTTTCTTCAACAACGCGGGACATCACGTCACTTATAATTTTAATGAGCGTGGCCGGATCCTGAGGTTTAACGACAAACCTGGATGCCCCTAATGACATTGCCAGTGCTTCGTCACGGGCATCGGTGTAAGTGGCGGTATAAAAAATAAAGGGGATGATGTTTAACTGAGGGTTAGTTTTAATTTGTCGGCAAAACTCAAAGCCATCCATTTTAGGCATTAATATATCGGATATAATTAAATCCGGTGGTGATTGTATTGCTTTTTCCAGTCCTTCTTTGCCGTTGATGGCAGAGATGACTTCGTATCCTTCAACGGTTAGTTGATCTTCTAGCAGGATGCGGAAGTCCTCTGTGTCTTCTACGACTAGCACTTTCATAATTTATCGCCCAAGGCCTGTCTGATTTGATCCATTACCAAAACCGGGTCAATCGGTTTTTCAACATAACCATCACAGCCTGCATCTAATAATCGTTCTCTATCACCGGCCATCGCATACGATGTCATGGCGATAATGGGTATTTTACTGGCAATTTTTGAGGTTCGAATTTTGCCTAGCACCTCGTAGCCGTCGATATCGGGTAACTGAATGTCCAGGATGATAAAATTCGGCTGGTTTTCCTCCGCCATTTTAACCCCTTTCAGCCCGCTTTCGGCGTGTATTATAGTAAAACCCTCAAACGCCAGGATATCACTGATAAGTAGGGTATTGTCTGGGTTGTCTTCAATAATGAGTACGGTTGTCATGTAAGGCCTCTTTAACTTATAAATACCTGCATTACCTTAAGTCCGGCAGGCTCCTAGGCACTCTTATCCAGAACTGACTGCCCACGCCTTTGCTGCTTTGTGCGCCAACTTTACCCTGCAATATCTCTTCTACAATTTTTCTGGTCAGATACAGGCCTAATCCGGTACCGCCTGCCTTGACTTGAAGATGGGATTCCATTCTTTCAAATGCTTCAAATAACCTGGGCATGTCTTCTTCATCAATACCAATACCGGTATCTTTAATGGTGAAGATTATGTCCTCATCCTGTTGCTCTACGGTCAGGTCAATGTTGCCCTGTTCTGAATACTTCATGGCATTACTCAGGAAATTTAGCAAACACTGAAATACGCGACGCTTATCCGAATGCATAAATATGTGATCAGGCAGTGTAACATTTATGCTGAGGCCTTTAGATTCTGCCTCACGACGAATATTTTCAACCGCTTCATTGACCATATCATCAATTTTAAATTCTGATAATACAAGATCAATACGCCCGGATTCTATTTTGGATATATCGATAATATCTGTGATCAGGGCTAACAGGTGCTGCCCGGCGTTATTGATGCGAATAATGTAATCCGTGTATTTATCGCCAAGCTCACCGTAAATGCCACGTTTCATCATGCTGGAAAAGCCGATAATCGAATTAAGCGGGGTTCGTAGCTCGTGGGAGATGGATGCAATGAACATGGACTTCAGCCGATCGAGCTCCTTAAGTTTGATGTTGGCGGCCTGTAAATCAGCCGTTCTTTCAGTCACTTTTTCTTCCAGTACATCATACGCCTGCTGCAGCGCTTTCTGTGCTTCTTTACGGGCGGTGATATCCTGTATGGCCACAATTCGTGTGTCGTTGTCAGTCATTGTTCCGACTCTGGCTTCCACCGGTACCACATGACCATTTTTGTGGATGAGCTGTGTTTCGAACGGTGCTCTTTCTCTGTCCTGCATTCCCTCTGCAACTTCTTTACGAACCTCAGGGGCGAGAAATTCCAGTAAATTGTGGCCGATGACTTCTTCAGGTTTATAACCTGTGATATTCACGATGCCGGGATTTACATCCAGAATGTTTCCCTGCTCGTGAAAGAAAATTCCTTCATAGGCGGCTCTAAAAAACTGATTGAGCCGGTCTTTACTATTTTTCAGTGCCTGCTCGGCATTTTTCTGTTCTGCATCGTGTTGTTGAATGCGAATCAACATTTCATTGAACGCATCATATAGATCACCGACTTCATCCTGAGATGACGTGCTGACTCGTAATTTGTAATCCATGTTTTTCGAAATTTCTTTGGAAGCCTGGGAAAGTTTCAGGATAGGCTTTGATATAAGACGTGATAATGCAATGGCCAGCAGATAAGAAATAAACAACAGGCCGACCGCGGTGTATATCGTTAATAGGCGATATTGCTGGATTTGTTCATCCATTTTCCGGGTTGAGAACTCGATAAAAAGGCTGCCATAATTAACCCCCTGATGGCGAACAGGTTTGGTCACGTATAGTCGGCTACCATGAAATTTCGGGATGCCTTTGTCCGTCTCACTGATAATCGGGAATGAATCCGTTTTGTGTAAACTGGCGAACGGTTTTCCTTTTTCGTCGTAAAGGAAAGCATTTAGGGTTGAGGGTACTGCTTTTAGTCCGGAAAGTGTTTCTCTGCCTGCCGTTCTGTCATTAAAGATAAGATCGGAGGCGGCATAACCCGCAACGGTTATTGCGGTGGTTTCGGCAGTTTCCAGCATATTCTGTCGGGCGTTCTGGGTATCTTTGTAGATAACAAAATTAAAACCCAGTCCCATCACGACAACGGTTACCAGTAAAATAACCAGAGTAATTCGATGAACCATTGACAGGCTATTCAGTATCTTCATTTTTTATGCTTTTGCTGTGTGTTGATAAAACAGGGTTGACGGCCAGTTTGAGTAGGCGCGAGCTTATTTTTAAACCGGCGTTTAAAGCTACCCGATGATTAATTTCAAATTGAACATTGTCATCTTTGCTATGCACGAAATTGATGATCACACCGTGCTGCGCAAATCCTGGTGTATCGCTAATGGTTAACACGGGTTTGTTTTGCACGGAGTTAAGGATTTCGTTTAAGGTCTTTCGCTTTGATTTACTGATGAATAATATATTGCAGTCAGGCAGGGAGTTCAGATTGTCGAGAGTCATAAATTTTGTTGGCTTGTTTTTAATACGGGACGAGGCAGCGAGGCTTTTTAAGGTGCCATTGAATGGGTTTTTACCAATGATACATACGTAGAATATATTTCTCGGGTTATTCGGCCAGTCGATGAAGTGGGTGAATTTCTCCATGAAAGCGGCTTTTAGGGTGTATTCGCCATACTGGCTCCAGGCAGGCGTTGATAGACCAGCCGATGCCAGCAGCAATAACGTTAATGACAGGTATTTTATCCTGAAAATTAAAAGACGTATCGACTTCACTTTTTTACCAACTGGCTGCCAGCCTTAAATAAACCGCCCGGCCTTCCTGCAAAAACTGATGAGGCCCGGAACGTCGAACGTTAGCTTGATAAATGGTTGCATCTGTCAGATTAGTGACTGTCAGAAAACCACCCAGTGTTTGACCTAATAAGATGATTTCCTGTATCGAAAGTGTCGCATCTAGCTGATGAGCTGATGCAACGGTGAAAATATCATTGATGTCCGGGTTGCCGCTGAGTGCGTTATAGGCACCAGTATAACTGTAAAGCAGGTTGGCGCTGTAACTGGATGAAAAAAGATAGCTGATACCGGCACTGGCTTTTTGTTTGGGAATAGAAAGTATTTCTCGGGTTTGCCCCTGGCCAGTTTGTTTGCCGTCAATGATGATAGAACCACTGAGAAAACTTATCCAGCTGCGATATTTTGCATCTACACGGAACTCAACCCCGGTGTTTTTTTGTTTGTCCACCTTACCAATACCAGAGCCGATGGTGGAACCGACGGAACCCAGAAAATTAGTGACACGGTTTTGATAGGCTGCCAGAAACAGTCTGGTGTTTTGGCCAAGTGTTTGAGAATAGTTAGCTTCATAAGAACGCAGCTTGGCTGGCCCCACATCAGGGTCACTGGCAAGTTCAAATACGTTAGGTTCACGGAATGCCTCAGCATACATGAATTTCAAAACACTGCCCTGTCGTGCCTGCCACACCAGCCCTGTGCGTGGATTAATGCTGTAGCCATAATGATTTTGGCGGTCGGCGCGCACGCCGGCGGTAAGCCATAGGCTGTCAATGGCCAGTTCTGATTTTATCTGTGCAAACACGCCATGTTTGATATTGTCATAGGAGGCGTTTCGTTTTGAGCTGTCAAGTGGTACATCGTCGCTGGCACCAATGCCGGCGGCCGCGTCGGTGACCACGAGACCAGCATAACGAATCGCGTCATAAGTGTAACCAGCGATTAGTCCGGTTCGTTTGTTGATGTCCCAGTCCAGTTGTATCTCCAGTTTATCTCTGCGTGATCCCTGACTGTTTTTGTTGCTGTAGATATGACTGAGATATTGATCTATCTCTGCGCTGCTAATGTTGCTCGGATCAATATAACCATTATTGGCCAGGTTCTGGGCAAAACTAAGGCTAGTATCTACGGTATCCGTATTCTTGAACTCAAAAATATCGAGATTGTCCGGTGCCTGCAGACGAGCGTCCGGATCGAGACCTGCGGCATAACGACCCCACAGCTTTGAGCGGGTGTGTTGATATTCAATTTTGAATTTTGCATTGTTATTAATTTGGGTATTTACGCCGCCGTAAAATAGGCCCATTTCACGGTTATCTTCACCATTGGTATAATCCCAGCGCAGTCTCTCTAGGCCTTGCGACTGGCGGTTTTTATAGTAATTAACACCCAGGTAATAATCCCGATAATTGAGTTGAAGGTTCAGCGGTTGACTGGCGGACGGGTTTTTATAGGCATTTATTGTTTTTTCCGCCAGGCTGTTATCAGCCCATCCTTTGGAAAAATTGACTGTGTCCTGTACAAACGCGGTGAAATTTTCTTCGTCACTTTTGTAGACCATGCCGCTGCCACTGAGGCGCCAGTCACCCATACGCTTAGCGAATACAAAGTTGAGTCCTCTGGAATTAAAACTGCCATAATCCACGCCAACTTCCACACCCGTATAACTCGGGTCTGCATCACGGGTAATAATATTTATCACGCCTGCCAGCGCGTTGGCACCATACAGCGCCGAGCCGGGTGAAGCCATGACTTCGATGCGTTTAATATTATGTGTGGCGAACTGCCTGCTGATAAAAGCTTCGGTGGCGATCAGGTTGTTAACTTCGCGGCCATTGATCAGTAGCAGGGTTTGTGAAAAATTAGACACTAGCCCGCGCTGGCCACCCCACACCCAGGATTGAGGGTTGTAGAGGTAGACGCTGGGTACGGTTTTTAATGCATCCTGCAAAAATCGCCAGCCATTACGCTTTATCTGCGCTTCGGTAACAACATAAATTGTACCGGGCGCAAGCAGGGCATTTTCCCGTTTTTTTGAAACCGTTGTGACTTTAACCGTTAGCAGGCTTTCAATATCCAGCGAAAGCAATTCCTGAAGGGCCTGTTCATGCTGATTAGCGACTACTGAAAACGAATGGGTAAACAAGCTGCTGAATAGCAAAAAAGAAAGGTAAATTCTGTCATTTTTTTGTTTAGTCATCATTTTATATTTACCGGTATTGGCGTCAGGCAAAAATTTAATACTTAATTCTAAACGCGGCTTACAGGTTTAGTTTAGACCAATATTTAACAGGTAATAGTGTTTTTTAGGGGGCAAGGGTAAAATTCACCGATGAAATAGAGCGTTAACGGTCACCCTGATTTTATATTTTTAAAAGGCAGTCGCCCCCGCATTTCTGAAATATACTGCTGCATATAGGTTTTTTCTTTATCCACAAATTGATAAATAGCCGACCTGAAATCGTCATCCCGTATCCAGTGGGTAGACCAGGTTTCGGTTGGAATAAAGCCTCGGCTGACTTTATGCTCGCCCTGTGCGCCGGGCTCAAATAATTGTAATTCGTGTTTTATGGCGTAATCAATACCCTGGTAATAACAGGTCTCAAAATGCAGTGAATCAAATGATTTGCTGCAACCCCAATGCCGTCCGTACAGGGAGTTACTGTTTCGATAGCTGATGGCGCTGGCGACGTATTCACCTTTGTAGATTGCCAGTATCACGATAAGCTGATCTCCCATGGTGGTTGATATCTCTTCAAAAAAGGCTTGCGTGAAAGACGCGTATCCGCCTTTTTCAATAAATGTTTTTTGATAAAAATGATAAATGATTGGCCATAAATCAGGCGCGATGTCTGAGCCGGATAATACTTGAAAGGTAATATTCTGATCCTTACATTTTTTCCTTTCTTTATTAATGTTTTTTCGTTTTCGGGATGAAAATTCAGATAAGAACTCATCAAAGGAAACATAGCTTTTTTCAGTTTTTCGGTTGCGCCAATGAAACTGGCAACCAAGCCGACTGACAAAACCCTGTTGTTCAAAGGCGTCGCAGGTTTCCTCCGGTGGAAATAAACAATGAATAGAGGATAATTCATTATTCAATGCAATTTGTTTTAGTGCATTAATCATGGTTGATTTGATGGCTGTACTGTCGTGTCCTTCTGCCACAAAAATTCGCTGACTTGTTACCGGTGTGTAAGGTATTGCGCTAACTAATTTAGGATAATAATGCCGACCTGCCTGATGGTAAGCATCGGCCCACGACCAGTCAAAAACCAATTCGCCGTAGGAGTTGCTTTTAAGGTAGAGCGGCATTAAACCCAGTAGTGTGCCGTTTTCTTTTTCTTCGACGATAAGGTGCTGAGGCATCCAGCCCTGATTTTTTCCAACACAGTCGTGTGCTTCTAAAGCGGATAAAAATTCAAAGCGTAAAAAAGGATTTTCGGTGCCGGTGATGGCATTCCAACGGCCTTTACCGATGTCGTTTATGCGGTTTTTAAAAGAAATAATCATAAATACAAAATGCCGCCAAATTCCCTTGTTAAAAAATGTTATTGCTCACCGAATAAATTGTGAATTAGGTGATATGCCTTTAATATATCAGCAATCCTTGTTGTGACTAAATTTTATGAATGATTTAGAAAAAAAATATAAAGCTTTACCACTGAAAACGCGCATAACCATGGCATTAAGTCAGACAGTGCCGGTAAATTATCGTCTTTTCCTCGCGTTAGACCAGTGGAATGTCATCCGTTGTTATTTTTCCCGCCGTGCGGATCTTAACAAAAATGAAATTGCAATTTTGATACAGGATGATGATTACGTGATTCGCTTAAGCATCGCTAAGCGGGATGATTTAACGAGTGTGCAAGTTGATTTGTGTGTGCATGATGCTGACCCGAATGTCAGGCATGCAATTGCACGAAACAGCTTGCTCACGGAAGCGCAAAAACAGACATTATTAAACGATGCAGACGACTTAATACGGCGCTCAGCCCGAAAAGGTGCAAGAGCCGTTCAATATCGCCAGCGGGAGGGGCAGGCGCGTTTAGTTAAGTGAAATCACCGTAAACTTTATAATATTTACAATAAATAGCTGTCACTTAATACTTACTTTTCGCGTAAATATCGCGCACAATAATCTATTAGTTCAGCTTATACTGGATTAATTTTCCTTATTAGTGTATATTCCGCACTCCTTTTAGATCTTAGGTTAATTCTTACGCAGTGTTTTGTATTCAAACGCACTCGAGTTTTCCTGGTTTTGTTCTTGAGGGTAAACGTTCCTGACCTGATCTTGTATAATAATCAATGACTTATCCCTGGTTAGCGGCGTAGTGGCATTAGCTCGTACTAAACGACTGATGCATTTGGCTAACATATCAGGTGTTTTAGATTACATTTCCGTAAATCATCCACCCTATGTGTATTTTTTTATTTTGTTCATTTATGAACAGAAGAGGTATTTATTTTGTCTTTTGAAAATCTAGCTCTGGATTCCAGACTGTTACAAGCTGTAAAATCATGTGGTTTTGATCAACCAACCGATATCCAAGAAGAAGCAATTCCCCCTATTCTTGAAGGTCGTGACGTCATGGCCTCTGCGCAAACCGGCACAGGAAAAACCGCCGCGTTTGTTTTACCCTCATTGCATAAATTATTGCAAAAAGAGAATACCAACGGTGTTGGTCCTCGTGTGTTAATTTTGACACCGACTCGTGAACTCGCAAAACAAATTGAACAAAACGTAAAGCAGTTTTCCAGAAACAACCGTGTATATTTTGGTTGTATTGTGGGCGGTGAACCTTACCCACCACAAATGCGTTTATTAAGCCGTCCACTCGATATTTTAGTGGCAACACCGGGTCGATTGATTGATCACCTTGAAAGAGGCCGTCTTGATATGTCCCGTGTTGAAACATTAATCCTCGACGAAGCTGATCGTATGCTCGACATGGGTTTTGTTGATGAAGTAAGAGCCATCGCAAAAAAGGCACCAGAAGGCAAGCAAACATTATTGTTCTCTGCGACGTTTGAAGGCAAGGTTGCGTCGGTTGCGTCACAGTTGTTGAATGACCCTGTTCGCATTCAGTTGGTATCAAAAGTTAAAACCAATGCCTCTATCTCTCAGCGTCTACATGCCGCGGATGATATTGACCATAAGCACAGTTTATTGGCGCACGTGATTGGTGCTGATGATGTGAATCAGGCGGTTGTTTTTACGGCGACAAAGCGTGGTGCGGACTCTTTGGCAAAAACATTATCCGGTCAGGGGCATAAAGTCTCGGCATTGCATGGTGACATGACGCAGCATCACCGTCGTCGTACCGTTGAAAACATGCGTCGTGGTAAGTTTAAAATTCTGGTGGCAACCGATGTTGCTTCACGTGGTCTTGATATAAGAGGCATTTCTCACGTAGTTAATTTTGATTTGCCGATGGTGTCTGAAGATTATATTCATCGTATCGGTCGTACAGGTCGTGGTGGCTCGACCGGTGAAGCAATTTCATTAGTCAGCCCTGACGACTGGTCAAAATTATTCAGCATTGAAAAAACGTCAGGTCTTAAAATTGATCGTGAATTGGTTCCTGGTTTAGAAGCTAAAAAGCCTGAGCCCTCACCGCGCAATGCGCGCCCGAGTAACAGTCGTAATGGTAAAAAGCGTCATGGCGGTTACAGTAAAAGTGGCTCAGGTCGAAGTAACCGAGGTGGTAATTCATCGGCAGGTGGTAGAAGACAGAGTCATGGGCGTTCTGAAAATAGGGTATAAACCCTTTTTTAGTAAATAATTTAGTAAATAGTTTAGTAAATAGTTTAGTAAAATAGTTTAGTAAATAGTTTAGTAAATAGTTTAGTAAATAGGTTGCAAATAAAAAAGCCAAACTGTTATCCAGTTTGGCTTTTTTTTGGTTTGCCGTTTGTGACGCAATAATTACAGTACAGGCATACCAATAATGTTGTAACCTGAATCAACATAAATATTTTGACCGGTAATACCTGACGCCAGATCAGAGCATAAAAATGCCGTCGTATTGCCGACCTCTTCAATGGTGACGTTTTTGCGTAACGGTGCATTTTCTTCAACCTGACGCAGCATTTTTCTGAAATCACCGATGCCTGCCGCCGCCAGTGTGCGAATCGGACCGGCCGAAACACTGTTGACGCGAATGCCCTCAGGGCCGAGTGATTGCGCCATGTAACGCACGTTGGCTTCGAGGCTGGCTTTTGCCAATCCCATTACGTTGTAGTTTGGCATTGCGCGCTCAGCACCCAGGTAACTGAGGGTGATTAATGAGCCGTTGGTGCCTCTCATCATTTCACGACCGGCTTTCGCCAGGGCAGTGAAACTGTAAGAGCTTATTTCGTGAGCGATGTTGAAACCTTCGCGGGTGGTCATGTCAACAAAGTTACCGACCAACTCTTCTTTTGGCGCAAAACCCACAGAATGAATAATGATGTCGACTTTGTCCCAGTGTTTGCCAAGGTAATCAAAAACACCGGAAATTTCCTCGTCGCTGCTAACATCACATGGCATGATCAGATCGGAGTCGCATTCAGCGGCCATTTTTTCGACGCGGGATTTTAGTTTTTCGGTTTGATAAGAAAAAGCAAGTTCAGCACCTTCACGATGCATTGCTTGTGCAATACCCCAGGCAATGGAGCGATTACTGGCAAGCCCAACGATGAGGGCGCGTTTACCTGAAAGAAATCCCATAATGTTCCTCTTTAATTTGTCATTTTCTATTAAGTAATAAATTATCTCGATCAATAGCTGGATTATAACGCAATCGGGGTAAAATCGTAAAAAACGGTTCCAGTTTTGCTCTGCTTTTTAATATATATTGTTTTCTGCTCAGATAATGAGCGGAAGTGGCCGAACTAATTGATAAAAAAGCGGTTCTAATCTTTACTCAAATTACCCGCATGACATAATTATTAACGCGTTGTTATAAAATATTAATTTCACTTGTGTTAGCAAATAAGACGGATACTTATTGATCAATGATAGATTTATTACGTGGGCATGCCGCTAAAATAGCCGTTGCAATGGCAATTGTCTTAATCGCATGCACTGCCTTTACGGGTTGTACCGGCACAAGCTGGAATAATCCGTATCCTGCCGCCGAAAACGGCAAAAATATTATGTATTCGTCGTTTAGTGAACGACCAAAACACCTTGACCCCGTGCGTTCATACAGTGGAAACGAATATGCCTTCATCGGGCAAATTTACGAGCCTCCATTGCAATATCATTTTTTAAAGCGTCCCTATGAGTTGATGCCGCTAACCGCGACGGAAGTGCCAAAACCAAAGTTGCTGGATAAAAACGGCAAAGAACTTGGGAAGGATGCTTTTGTTGAGGATATTGCCTACAGCGTTTATCGTATAAAAATTAAACCGGGTATTCAATTTCAGCCGCATCCCGCTTTTGCCCGTGATGCGCAGGGCGGGTATCGCTATCATAATCTAACCGAAAAACAGATGGAACATATTCATACGCTGGACGATTTTGAGATGGTCTCTCATCGTGAGCTCACCGTGGCTGATTATGTGTATCAAATGAAGCGCATGGCTCAGCCGTCGTTACATTCGCCAATTTACGGCATTATGGCCGAGTATATTGTGGGTCTGAAAGACCTATCAAAAAAAATCAAACAGATTGAAGATGAAAACAGGGCGACGGGTAAAAATGCATTTGTCGACCTGAATAAGCTGGCACTCAGCGGCGTTAAAATTATTGACCGTTACACCTACGAAATTAAAATTAATGGCCTTTATCCGCAACTCGTATACTGGCTGGCAATGCCGTTTTTTGCGCCGATGCCTGAAGAGGCCGTTCGGTTTTATGCTCAATCCGGTTTAAAAGAAAAAAATATTTCATTGAACTGGTACCCGGTCGGCACCGGCGCATATATGTTAACCACGAATAATCCGAATCGTGAAATGGTCATGCAAAAAAACCCGAACTACCGTGACGTTTTCTATCCGCGCGTGGGCGCAACTGGTGACACCGAAGCCGGCTTTTTGCGGGACGCCGGAAACAAAATGCCATTTATTGATAAAGTCGTTTATAAACTCGAAAAAGAAACCATTCCGTACTGGAATAAATTCCTTCAAGGTTATTACGATACATCCGGCATCAGTTCTGAAAGTTTTGATCAGGCCATTCAATTTACTGGTGGCGGTGAAGTTCAGTTAACCGATGATATGGTACGCAAAGGTATTCGTTTAACCACTTCGATTGCGGCCAGCACGTATTATATGGGGTTTAATATGCTTGATCCGGTAGTTGGTGGATTGAGCCCGCGTGCGAAAAAACTCCGCCAGGCAATTTCCATTGCCATCGATTATGAAGAATTTATTTCGATTTTTGCGAACGGCCGTGGTGTACCGGCACAAGGGCCAATCCCGCCGGGCATTTTTGGTTATGTTGATGGAAAAACCGGTATTAACCCGGTGGTTTATGACTGGAAAAATGGCAAACCGCAGCGAAAGTCAGTCGAGCATGCGAAAACACTGCTGGCCGAAGCCGGTTACCCCAACGGCATTGATGAAAAAACGGGTAAACAGCTGGTCTTGTATTTTGATATCACCGCCACCGGCCCGGATAGCAAGGCCATGTTGAACTGGTATCGGAAGCAGTATAAAAAAATTGATATTCAATTAAATATCCGTAATACCATGTACAACCGTTTTCAGGAAAAAATGCACAAAGGCACCGCGCAGATTTTCACCTGGGGCTGGAACGCTGATTACCCTGATCCCGAAAATTTTCTGTTTCTATTATACGGGCCAAACAGCAAAGTGGATGTGAATGGCGAAAATGCGGCGAATTATAAAAACCCGGAGTTTGACAAGTTGTTTGATCAAATGAAAAACATGCGAAATGGCAAAAAACGAAAAAAGGTCATCGATAAAATGATTAAACTCATTCGCGAAGAAGCGCCGTGGATTTGGGGATATAATCCGAAAAAGTTTTCATTGAGCCATGGCTGGTATATGAATGCAAAACCCAATTTGATGGCAAATAATACGCTGCAATATAAGCGCATTGAAGCCGTCGAAAGACAAAAAAAACGAGAAATATGGAACAAACCGGTTTTATGGCCAATTATTGTTGGCGCTTTAATTTTTATTGGAACAGCCTTGCCGGCCATTTCCAGCTATCGTCGCAAAGAACATGCGGTGAGAAAAACACGTGAAGTGGAGGCGACAGACTAAATGCTTAATTACATTATACGTCGCGTATTTTACGCCATTCCGATTCTGATTGGTGTTAACTTAATTACCTTTGTTTTGTTTTTTGTGGTGAACTCCCCGGATGATATGGCGCGCATGAATTTAGGCGCCAAGCGGGTAACGCCCGAAGCCGTGCAACAATGGAAAGAAGAGCGCGGTTACGATAAAGCCATGGTATACAACGCCGACGCGAATGGTTTTGAAAAATTCACCGATACGATTTTTGTCGAGAAATCCATCGAGTTATTTACCTTTGACTTTGGTCGCTCCGATGAGGGGCGTGATATCTCTTACGATATCAGTCAACGTATGTGGCCGAGCCTGGTGATTGCAATTCCCATTTTTATCATCGGCATTTTGGCTAATTTAACCTTTGCTTTGATTGTCGCTTTTTTTCGGGCAACTTATATTGACGTGTGGGGTGTGATTATTTGTGTTGTGCTCATGTCGATATCGAGTTTGTTTTATATTATCGGCGGGCAGTATTTAATTGGTAAAGTACTGCATCTTGTGCCGATATCCGGTTATGACGTGGGCGCGAACGCCATTAAGTTTACCATTCTGCCGGTGTTGATTGGCATTATCGGGGGCATTGGTGCCGGTACGCGTTGGTATCGCACCATTTTCCTTGAAGAAATTTCCCGAGACTATGTGCGAACTGCGCGGGCAAAAGGGCTGTCGGAAGCCGTCGTGCTATATAAACATGTTTTGCGTAACGGCATGATTCCGATTTTAACCGGCGCGGTGGTTGTGTTGCCGTTATTATTTATGGGTAGTTTGATCACGGAATCCTTTTTTGGTATTCCAGGCTTGGGCAGTTATACCATTGATGCAATTAATAGCCAGGATTTCGCAATCGTGCGGGCAATGGTTTTTCTGGGTTCGGCGCTTTATATTCTGGGGCTGATATTAACGGACATCTCTTATACGATAGCTGATCCGAGGATACGTCTACAATGAGTACACGGTCATCTACGCACCCGTCGTTTTATATTATTCCGGTATTGCTTCTGGTGACGTATATCGCTGGCATTCGCTTAAGTGGTGCGAAGCCAGTCGTACTTTGGACTGACGCACTGATTTATGTGCTGGTTGTGTCAATTGCCGTTTTTTTTGTTTATGCCTCAAAAAAAGAACATTTCCGTGTGCCCTGGCGTCAGGTGATTCAGCATAAGCTCGGTATGGTGTCACTGGTTTTTTTATTGTCTTACGTTGTGGTTGGTTTAATCGATTCGATTCATTTTCGCGTGCTGGTCAATGGCCCGGAAGCAGCCGATAATTCTGCTGAGGAAATATACGACGGAGATGTGTTAAGCGTGCTGGATATTGTTTTAACACCGATTAGGGTGCAGGAAGAGAAAACTTATTCAGCCCCTTTTGCAACGCATCTTTTTTCTAAAGAAACCATTGAGCATGAAGATGGAACACGCTCGCGTGAATATCCTCGTTTAACGTATGCCGGTGCGCACTTGGCTGATCCGGAAAAAGACCGGGCTTCGGATATCACATCAAAAGCACTCACAGGCAGTGCGTATGGTTTTCTATTCTGGTTAATATTAACCCTGATTTTGGCCAATCTTATTGCCAGGCGCAGAAAGGAACGTTTCATTGTCACCTTTAAAAGCTTATTAAGCTCAGCCAAAGGCGTGCCCTGGCGATTGATTTTAATAACAATTGCATTTCTGTGTGCATTGACCGGTGCAATGGTAGAGCTTGCACCGGCGTATCATATTTTTGGCACGGATAAAGTCGGACAGGATGTGTTTTATCAAACCTTAAAAAGTATTCGCACTGGCCTGGTGATTGGCACGTTGACTACCTTAATCATGCTCCCGTTCGCAGTTTTGCTTGGTATTATGGCGGGTTTTATGAAAGGCTGGGTTGATGATGTTATCCAGTATTTATACACAACCTTAAGTTCTATCCCCGGTGTTTTATTGATTGCCGCTGCTGTATTAATGATGCAGGTTTACGTTGCTAATCATCCTGAGTTGTTTGAAACTGATTCAGAGCGCGCGGATATTCGTTTATTTTTTCTGAGTGTTATATTAGGCATTACAAGCTGGACAGGTTTGTGCCGAATGTTACGCGGTGAAGCCATGAAACTGCGTGAGGCAGATTATGTGCTGGCTGCTCAGGCATTTGGTGTGAGTAATATAAAAATTATCTGGCGACATATACAGCCGAATGTGATGCACATAGTATTAATTGCCGTGGTGCTGGACTTTAGTGGGTTAGTGTTGGCAGAAGCGGTTTTATCTTATGTCGGGGTGGGGGTTGATCCATCCATGCATAGCTGGGGAAATTTAATTAACGGCGCACGTCTGGAAATGGCGAGAGAACCGCTGGTTTGGTGGTCATTGCTGGCGGCGTTTATTTTTATGTTTGTTCTGGTTTTATCGGCTAATTTGTTTTCCGATGCTGTTCGAGATGCCTTTGACCCACGAATTCGTAAGCAATAAGTTGAGTGTTTTGTGTAAATAGCGCTTACGAATAGCGCTTACATATAGCTATTACACATTAAGAACCTGGAAAATAAATGAGCGACATATTATTAGAAGTTAAAAATCTGAAAACCTGGTTTGATACACAATCCGGAAAAACCACGGTGGTTGATGGCATTAGTTTTTCCATTTGCAAGGGTGAAACCTTTGCTTTGTTAGGTGAGTCAGGTTGCGGTAAATCCATGACCGCGTTATCACTGATGCAATTGCTGCCGGGTCAGGCATCGCAAAATATCAGTGGTGAGGTATTGATAGAAGGGCAGGATTTGCTGGCATTGCCAGAGTCTGACATGCGTAACATTCGCGGCAACCGCATTGCCATGATTTTTCAGGAGCCAATGACATCACTTAACCCCGTATTGACGGTGGGGTATCAAATCGAAGAGGTATTACAACGACATAAAGGCTTAAAAGGCGCAGCAGCACAAGCCCGAGTTATTGAGTTGTTAGAAGCCGTGGGTATTCCTGACCCGCAGCAGCGCATGAATGAATATCCTCATCAACTTTCCGGTGGTATGAAGCAGCGTATCATGATTGCGATAGCATTGGCCGGCGAGCCTGAGTTGTTGATCGCCGACGAGCCAACAACCGCGTTGGACGTGACAATACAAGCGCAGGTATTGGATTTGCTCAAAGATCTGCAAAAGAAAACCGGCATGGCCGTGTTAATGATCACCCATGACCTGGCGGTAGTGTCTGAAATGGTTGACCACGTCGCGGTGATGTACGCCGGCCAGATTGTTGAAATCTCGGATCGAAATAATTTCTTTAACAACCCCCAGCATCCTTATAGCCAAAAATTATTTGAAGCCTTACCCAGCATGGAAAAACGCCACGAAGCGTTGGCGACTATACCGGGTACGGTGCCTTCGCTTGATCAGGTTTTTAGCAGCTGCCGTTTTGAGTCACGTTGTCAGTATGCGTGGGAAGACTGTCGCATTAAAGTGCCGTTATTAAACCTGCATGGTGAAGATCACAGCGTTCGCTGTTTTTTGTACGAGGATAATGCGCCAGAAAAAACAATCAGTAAGGAAGTAAAGCCGCTGAAAAAGCGGACCGCTCAAGTTGATGGCAAAGAAGTTATATTAGATGTAAGCGAACTGAAAATTCATTTTCCTATTCATAAAGGCCTGTTAAAACGCGTTGCGGGTTATGTTTATGCCGTTGATGATGTGTCCATTACGGTTAGACGAGGTAAAACGCTGGCATTGGTTGGCGAGTCCGGCTGTGGAAAAACCACCCTGGGTAAAGGTATTCTACAGCTGATTAAAGCCACTGCTGGCAGTGTGAAATTTGCTGACACGGAACTCACTACATTAAGTGCAAAGGCACTTCGCGAAAAACGAAAAAATTTCCAGATTATTTTTCAGGACCCTTTCTCATCAATGAATCCGCGAATGATGGTGGGTGATATTATTGAAGAGGGTATGATAGCGCAAAATATAGGTGGCAGTGCTGCCGCACGAGAGAAAATTGTTTCTCAATTGCTCACTCAGGTGGGGTTAAGCCCCGAACATCGAAATCGATACCCTCACGAATTTTCCGGCGGGCAGCGTCAGCGAATTTGTGTTGCCAGAGCCTTAGCCGTTAATCCTCAATTAATTGTTTGTGATGAGCCAACCAGCGCACTTGATGTATCCGTACAGGCGCAAATTTTAAATTTGTTAAAAGAATTGCAGCATGAATTCGGTTTAACCTATTTGTTTATTACCCATAATCTTTCGGTAGTGTCATATCTGGCCGATGACGTCGCGGTGATGTATTTAGGTAAAATAGTGGAGAAGGGCACGGTTGAAGAAGTGCTCAATGATCCACGTCATCCTTATACACAAGCGTTATTATCTGCTGTGCCAGTCATCGATAGTGAAACCAAAAAAGAAGTGGTTAAATTGGAAGGAGACCCGCCGTCACCCATCAATCCGCCACAGGGCTGTTATTTTCATCCTCGATGTTCGAAGGTGATGGATAAGTGCAAGACCCAATATCCACAAACAGTGAAAACTTCCGAGACGCATACGATTAGCTGCTTTTTGATGAATGATAAGATGTGACGGTAGGCGTATGAGCCAGTATCGTTAATTGTCACATGCAATTTGGTATCATCAATATCATGTTGTTTAGTCGTTAATCAGCATCGGGTGAAAGAATGAAAAAAATTAAAAATCAGTATTTAAATAATTCAGAAATCATCAACTGGAAGCACCCCTCTATTCAGGCTTTATCAAAATTTCTGGCAGAGGATTTGAGAGGGAGTAAAGGGAATAAAGGGAATAATGGCGATAAAGTTGAAATCGCAAAACGTTGTTTTGAATTTGTTCGAGATGAAATACGCCACAGCTTCGATTTTAAAGTTGATAAAATTACCTTAATTGCGTCCGACGTACTGGCTGAAACCACGGGCTACTGTTTTGCAAAAAGTCATTTGCTGGCCGCGTTATTACGCGCGAATGATATTCCCGCTGGTTTGTGTTATCAACGGCTCAGTTTAAATGATGATGGCGCGCCGTATACTTTGCATGGCTTTAATGCTGTGTATCTTGAAAATATTGGCTGGTATCGCGTTGATCCCCGAGGTAATAAATTCGGTGTTGATGCACAGTTTACACCGCCTGTGGAGCAGCTTGCTTTTAACATTAATTTTGACGAGGAATGCACTTTTCCAGAGATCTGGCCGGAACCAATTCCCATGATTGTTGATACACTGGCCCGTCATAAACACAGCGGGTATGATGACGTGTGGCGGGACCTGCCGGATATTCAGTGGGTATCTGCCGATTTTAATTTTAGATGAATATATCGAAGTCTTTTATAGCAGGCTAAAACTTCATTCCGCGAGTGACTATTGGTCGCCTGTAGGCTACGAAAATATGCAATTGGGTGCTCGGTAAAGTGTTGATATATCATGATTTTAAAAGAGTTTTTTAATTGTAAATGATAAGGAAAAATCAATGGTTGACTCAGAGCTTGGGGTTTATGGTCGAGTATCACAAAAACTAAAATTGATGCTGTTAAACGTTTTCCTGATTACCCATAATCCTCAGCCATAAGAAGAAAATTAACATTCAATATATACTGTTAGTTACATTGTAAAATCAGATACAAGAATTCACACGGGGTTCGTTAAAGGCCTAATTTCACCTCAATATTGTCGTATCGCCATGTGCTCACACCCATCTTTACTGGGTTAACAGCTCATTATTGAGCTACATACCGGCTGTTGATCATGGGTAATCAGGAAACTGTATCGATAGAATGATTGTTATTTGGTATAACGTAAGAAAATTCACGATGTATTTTAAATTTTAACGTTTTATAGAGCATTCGATAGATGAAACAATCATTGGTTACTGTAGGCTGGCGAGAATGGGTCTTACTTCCTGAATTGGGATTACCCCGGATTAAAGCAAAAGTTGATACTGGCGCCAAAACATCTTGCCTACATGCTTCATACGTAACGCCATTTAAAAAAGATGACGATTTGTGGGTTCGATTTGGTATGCATCCAAATCAGGATGAAACTGAAACGCTCATTCAATGCGAAGCAAAAGTGTTTGACCAGCGTTCTGTGACAGATTCTGGTGGGCACAGTGAAATTCGCTTTGTCATTTCTACGCATTTCATCATGGGAGAACTAGAATTCCCAATCGAATTAACTTTAACTAATCGGGACAATATGCGATATCGTATGTTACTGGGTCGAAGAGCGATGGATAACAGAGTTGTTGTTAATCCCAGCGAATCGTATGTTCTGGGCAAATCACAAGATGATAATTCTATTCAAAAAAAACAGGAAATTTTAAAATGAAAATTGCTATATTGTCGCGTAACAAAAAACTATATTCCACTCGACGTTTAATTGAGGCCTGTGAGCAACGAGGACATGAACCCATAGTATTAGATGTTTTACGTTGTTATATGAACGTCGTATCGAGTAAACCCGATGTACATTATAAAGGTGAACTTTTGCCTAATTTTGATGCTGTTATCCCACGTATTGGCGCTTCAGTCACTTTTTATGGCACAGCGGTACTCAGACAATTCGAGATGAAGGGTTCATTCCCGCTTTGTGAATCAGTGGCTATTAGCCGTTCACGTGACAAATTACGTTCCTTACAATTACTTTCACGTAAAGGCGTTGGCATGCCAAATACCGGGTTTGCTAACAATCCTGATGATATTCAGGACTTAATTAAAATGGTTGGCGGTGCCCCATTGGTCGTTAAATTACTTGAAGGTACCCAGGGTATTGGTGTTGTTCTAGCGGAAACGAAAAAGGCTGCCGAAAGTGTTATCGAAGCATTTATGGGATTAAAAGCTAATATCATGGTGCAGGAATACATTAAAGAAGCCGGAGGGGCAGACATTCGCTGCCTGGTGGTGGGTGACAAAGTCGTAGCAGCGATGAAACGCCAGGCACAAGCCGGTGAGTTCCGTTCCAATCTCCATCGTGGTGGTAGTGCGTCACTGATAAAAATAACACCGACTGAACGCGCGACTGCCGTAAAAGCCGCTAAAATTATGGGGCTTAATGTGGCCGGTGTCGATCTTCTTCGTTCGGAACGAGGCCCTCTTGTTATGGAAGTGAATTCTTCACCTGGTCTTGAAGGAATAGAAGCAGCTTCAGGTAAAGATGTTGCGGGAATGATTATTGATTTCATCGAAAAAAATGCAAAGCCCCATAACACAAAAACGCGCGGTAAAGGTTAAGGTCAATGTCGAACGAATCCCTGAGTATTAATGGCGTCACTATTAAGCCCGGTACACGGACGACTTTAGAATTGCCTGCCGGTAAATTGTATACACATACCCCGGTGACCATCCCTGTGCATGTCGTGATGGGGAAAAAATCCGGACCCAGACTTTTCATTAGCGCTGCTATTCACGGCGATGAAATCAATGGTGTGGAAATTATTCGAAGATTATTAAGACTCCCTGCATTAAAAAAGCTCCAAGGAACCATTATCGCCTTACCGATTATCAATGTTCATGGTTTTATTAATCATTCACGTTACTTGCCTGATAGACGGGATCTCAATCGCTCATTTCCTGGTAGTGATAAAGGCTCATTAGCTGGCAGGATTGCTAATCTTTTTATGCAGGAAATTGTCAGTAAAAGTACACACGGAATCGATATTCATACTGCTGCTATTCACCGTGATAACTTACCCCAAATTAGAGCGAATTTAGACGATAATGAAACAGAAAAACTTGCTCGTGCTTTTAATGTGCCGGTGATCATTTCATCGAATCTTCGTGATGGCTCTTTAAGGGAGGCTGCTGCTGAATACGGCATACCAATGTTACTTTATGAAGCAGGTGAAGCACTGCGATTTGATGAAATTTCAATTCGTGCTGGTGTACAAGGTATTCTCAACGTTATGCGTGAGCTGGAAATGTTACCCGCTAGTCGTAGCAAAAGTAAAAAAATATCAGACCCTGTCGTAGCTCGTTCAAGTTCCTGGGTTCGTTCACCAGAAAGTGGCATATTAAGAGCAATGGTACCTCTAGGTGGTCGAGTTAAAAAGGATACATTGCTTGGCGTTGTCGCCGATCCATTTGGTGAAACGGAATCTCAAATAACAACACCGTACAGTGGGATTATCATTGGTCGTACAAACTTACCGTTAGTTAATGAAGGCGATGCGATATATCACATCGCTCGTTTCGAAGATATTAGTGCGATTGAAACCAAAGTGGATGAATTTCAGGAAGAGTACTCCCCAGATATGATGCTATCGACCCATTCTGAAAGTCCGATTACTTAGATGTAGTGGTCGCAACTTAATCCAGTTATCCCTTACCTAATACTATGAGACCCATTATTCAAATGTCTTCTCTCTGGCTATAATCGAGATACTAAATCCTTGTCTTCTGATTTTTTCTGACAGAGTAGCCAATAAATTATACCTAAACTTAATCCAACTCCAGCATACGCGGCAACCATTCCTGCGTCATAATCTTTGGGGTCAAGAACAAGGAACTTACGAGCCACCGCAATAATTGCAATAAGCACGACGATCTTGACCTGGATAAGAAGCCCTTTACCTTCCAGAGATGCATTAATCGAATTGCGAAACTCAAATACAATTAAGAGCGTTAATAACATCCCGAAAGTCGTCTGAAACGTTTTGAAATCTGTTTTATGAGCAAGTTGAGAAACCATTAATTGATAAACATTCTCTACAAGTCGAAATAATGCAACCATGATAATAACCGCAAGAATGAAACTAACGAACAACATGACGATATATTCAAATCGTTCGAATAAAGTCATTTCTGGCCACAACTCTTTTAGTTTGCTCATACCTTTTAGAGGTGACTTTTTTACTTCTTGCATATCCACAAAAATTCCCCGTTAATTGATTAGAATAGTAATTAAAATGATATACAGTACATTAAATATAACCAGATACTATAGTGCTATAAATGTTATATAAGTTCATACTATTTCCAAATTTATTTACAAGTCATCGGCTATCCTTAATTGCTTTATTGTAAAATACCAATTTACATTGGTATTTTGTTATTAATAACAATCACCAAACTAGAAGCGCCATACTTTTCGGGAAATTATTGCTATTTTTCAGGGTGTTGCAAAGCATTAGGATAAAACGACTTGGAGTATTTTTACATATGATCAAACCTTTCTTAATACTGGGATTATTGCTCTCTTTTGGTTCTGCCAATGCGAAAAATCTGCTTTCCCTAAAATTTGAACTTATTCAGAACAATAAAAGCATTGAAAAAGGAAACACTTTTGTGTCTCAGGAGAAAAGCACCTGGAAGAAAGGTTATACACAAAGATATGTGAAATTGAACTGCAAGCAGCTTCCTTCTGGAAAAATCGAAAAGCAAATAGCCTCAGAAGATCATTTCTCCGGATTGCGTGTAAGCCATCAAATCATCGGCGAATATATTGAGCTGCAAGTTGATCGGATCATTATTAAGCCACGTTTAAAAGAGATACTGGCTTTGCCTAAGAAAGACTGCCAAAATTTGGTACCAATCATTTCAAAGCAAACGGAATCCTACCGCTTCCTTGCCACATCGGGTATAGATGAGACCCGGTTATTTAACGATAACTTAAAATTAAGGGTCATGATTCGATCAATTCGTGGCGCTCGCCCGCTTCCAAGCAAGATTTAACCAGTAAATGTGATTGGTGATGATTTCAATTTACTCTGGGCCGTATATTCAAAAAGCAAAAACACGATTGAATATTTGCGGTTTAGATAGTTATACTCGAATTCTCTAGAATTGCGCTCTTATTACCGATACAGCTCTTGGTACGCATTTGTAGTGACGGCTTTTATGCTAAAACGCGTTTTGATTAAGTCCATATATAGCAAAAGTAATACTTTTGCTAACAGACGTTATTAAAGATTGGAATTTAAATCCACCATGACCAACACACACCAAGAATTAAACGAGCCTACAGATGGCAATTTAGTCGATTTCATTATTCCTCATTTGCAATCAAATGAGGAAACGATAATTAGAGATTTCCTCAGTCAACTACACTCTGCAGAAATTGCCAATCTTCTAAGTGCTTTGCCCCGCGAACACCGCCAATATTTATGGAAGTTGTTACCAGAAGGACTGGAGGGTGAAACGCTAAGCCACTTGGGAGAGGAAGTACGCAACAGCATAATCGGCAAAATGGATGATGCCGATGTCATTGCTATTGCCGAAACCATGAACGTCGAAGGGTTAGCCGATGTTGTGGATGACCTACCAGATCGCATAAGTGATGAGATTTTGGAATCACTGAATGATGATCGCCGCCAACGCTTGGAAGCAACCTTATCCTACTCAGAAGGGACTGCTGGACGCTTAATGAGCACAGATGTCATCAGTGTAAGAGCCAATGTCAGTGTAGCGGTCGTATTGCGATATTTACGTTATCTAAAACCACTTCCGCCTCACACCGATGCCTTAATGGTAACAAATGAAGATGGCCACTTTTTAGGTAAGTTGAAACTTGACGTGATGGTTTCAGAACATCCTACTAGCTTGGTTAGTGATATTATGCACGAAGATGCGGTTACTGTCACAGTCGCAACAAATGAACAAGATGTCGTTCAATTATTCGAGCAACGGGGCCTGCTCTCGATTCCTGTAGTTGATGAGCTGGGTAAGCTTTTAGGCCGAATTACAGTAGATAATGTCGTTGGTATCATTGTCGCGGAAGCCGACAAAGCCTTGCTCGCCAGTGGTGGATTAACTAAGGATGAAGACCTTTTTGCTGCGATTTTGCCAAGCGCAAAACGCAGAGGAATATGGTTAGGCATTAATTTGGTCACCGTTTTTATGGCAGCCTGGGTCATTGGTCGATTTGAAGAAGCGCTGGATAAAATTGTTGCTCTTGCAGTACTAATGCCCATCGTTGCCAGCATGGGTGGTATTGCAGGTAGCCAGACATTGACGCTCACCATACGTGGGCTTGCATTGGGACAGATCAGCAATACAAATTTACGCTGGTTAGGCAATAAAGAACTTGCCGTTGGTTTCCTCAATGGATGCGCCTGGGCTGTGGTTGTGGCAATTGTGACTTTTGCCTGGTTTCAGGACACAGGAATTGCGTTAATTATTGCGGCGGCGATGTTGCTTAACTTGGTTGCAGCAGCGCTTTCTGGCGTACTAATACCTGTCATATTATCTCGTAGAGGAATTGATCCTGCCCTTTCTGGCGCAGTGATATTAACAACTATTACTGACATAGTAGGTTTTCTGAGCTTCTTGGGTCTAGCAACAATATTTTTGTTATAACTCTCGTGTGACAGCCCCCCTGTGTCAGCATAGTTGTCCGGTACTTTTCTAATAAATAACCCTTTAAGGCGCGGAAAGTGAATAAAAAATGACTCGTTACACCCAAGATTTTAAAGCGCAGATTGTTGCTAAGTCCGACAACCTCCCAGGCATATTTTTACTCTGACCTGTTCATTGCATTCTCTACTACTACCTTACTGATATCACGAATATGAATATCTCGTTGCGGGAAAGCGATTTCAATATTGGCTTCACGGAAACGACGATCAATTTCCATGTGTAGATCATGCCGGGTTTCGAGTAAATGATCGGGATGAGGAATGAATACGCGTAATTCAAAATCAAGAGAGCTTTCTCCAAATAGAAAAAATCTCACTGTAGGCTCAGGGTCATTAAGCACGTTAGGATGATTTCGAGCAACTGAAAGTAGCGTATCGTATGCCAGTTTAGTATCAGAGCCATAGGCTATACCCACCGGTATTAGTATGCGCAAGATAGTATCAGATAAGGACCAGTTGATAACCTGGCCGGTTACAAACTCTTTGTTGGGAATAATGAGCTCTTTACGATCCCAGTCAGTAATTGTTGTCGCGCGCATTTGTATGCGTGACACTTTTCCGCTAATGTCGCCAACCGTGACAGCGTCACCCACCCGGATTGGTCGCTCGAAAAGAATAATTAATCCAGAAACAAAATTAGCAAAGATCTCTTGTAGACCAAAACCTAAACCTACGGTAATTGCAGCAGCCAACCATTGTACTTTTGACCAACCAACGCCAATGGCACTGAAGGTCATGCCGAGTCCAATAATGATCAAAACATAACGAACAATTGAAGTAATGGCATAACGACCGCTTGGGGTAAAAGGCAAACGTTGAAGAATGGCAATTTCTAGAAGACCTGGTATGTTACGGCTGATAACAAAAGTCATGAGCAATATGGTAGTCGCTAATATGAGATTGACCAGTGTGATTGCAGACTGAGAGGTTACCTCTGAACCTGAATCGGCACTTGTCACTTCCGTATTCCATAACACCACTTCATTGAGTAATTTAAAAGCTGGTAATACTTCTGCCCAGATCAGGAACGTGCCAATAATAATAGCAATCCAAAATGCACTATTAAGCAATTTGGTTGTTTGGGCGTTGATCTCAGTAACATCGACTTCAGCTTCATCGGTGATGGCAGTTTCACCAGGTTGAAGGGGCTCTTCACTTTTAATGCTACCGGATTGAAGAGCATTTCTTTTTTTCCATTGCTCTAAAGCGAGCTTGCGTTGAGCAATGTTCAACCATCGAATAAGGAAATCTTTTGTTATATTGACTGAAAATATTAGATAGAGCGTCGCAATGAGATAAAGACTTAGCTGAGTGGCCGTATAAAAATATCCTGCTGCAGTCGTTATCAACAGTGCGATTGGGATTAATAATAGCGCTGGAAACCAGATACCTGACAGTCGATCCAACCAACCATTGGGGTTGTTAATAATATCGAACCTTAATAACCCTGTGACAGGTTGCAGCAATCGGTGGATAAGTAGTGTTGTTGTAATAGCGAGTACAAAAAATGCAACTCGCCCCAATGAATCGTAGTATGCCTGAGTGGGTTGATGGGCGGTAACAGTAATAACGAACACCAAAGGTATCACCATTGGTAGAAACCAAACTAATTGTCTCAGAATTAGCGCAAGGTTTTCAGTTTTCCAACGAAAATGTGATTCAGCCAAGCCATCTTTTCGACAGAGATTGCGGATAAAAAATCCAGCGAACAAAAGATGTGAAATGGCAAAAAAACCAGAAGCCAACGCGTTTGTCAGTGTTGGTCCAGTGGTATATTGGTCCAGTCTCCAGCCAATAAAAAACAGCAACAATGGCCATGGTGCGGCGATTAGTGCCGTAACAACGATTCCCCAAAGTGTGTCTCCAAACTTGGCTTTGCTCAATTTGGTCGCATAATGGCTAAGTTTTCCTAGTTTGAAAATCAGCTTTTGTTGGAAAAATAATAAAAGAGAAACAATTAGCAGCGGCGTTATTACAATCACTGGGTTGTTTCGTATATCCGTCCCCAAGGTATTTATAATTTTCCCCCAGGATATCGGGTTTAAAAACCAAAATATGGCGCTCCCAAACTGTTGAACATCATCTAAACCAAATGACGGGGCACTTTGAATCCAAAGAATCCGGGTATCGATGAATTTCAGGTAGTCATCAATGAGAGTGATTAACTCTCGCTCGCGTTCCATTATAGGAAACAGGTTTTTTTCAAAATAGATATCGTAAGTTTTAATGAGTTCGTTAAGGTAATTCTCTTTCTGTTCATTTAGTGCAGTTTTGAGTGCTGACTGTAAAATTTTACGTTCATTTTCACCAATTTTAGATTTTAACGTACTTAATCTACGTGATGTCTCGCGAGTTAAATCCACTAATTCAAGTAGGCGATCTTCAATTTCAATGCGACGCAGTTGAACGCGGTTAATTTCTTTAAGATGTGTTTCCAGTTGAGTTACGTAGTAATTTATTTCAGGGAGTTGATTTTTGTCAGCTCTTAGTTTGTAACCCACGGCATCAATTAAACCTATTTGTGTTATTTTCTCTCTGATTCCATCAAATTGCCGTCGTATCGTATTAACAGTTTCGTCAAGTTGTTTCTTTCCCGTACTCAAAGATGTCGTGAAAATTGATATCTCTGTGAGTTCGGTTGCCAGTTTTTGATTTTCTTTAACAATGGCCCGAACCAGTGGGTGTGCGCTTATTGCTGCAAGGCTTGCAGCATCTGCTGCCTGCATGGTTTGCGCCGCGGCTTGTGTCCGCAAAATGTTCACGTTTTGCTCAATCACGCTGAATTGTTTTTCAGCAATTAGGACTTTCCGCTCAGCTTGTTGCCGCCTTGCTCTCAGTAACTCCCGTTTAGCATCATAGCTTTTATTTTCAAATTCTAGTTCTAACTGCAATTGTTCCAGGTAGAGTTGTTCTGTAGATAATGCTTTCTTTTTGGCTTCGGCGGTTTTGTCGGTAACGTCAATTGTTAAAGAGCCTATTTGTTGTTGTAGCTCGTCAAGCCGCTTACGCGCTGAATTCGACTCTTCAACAATCTTCTGTTGGCGATCGCCACGTATCGTTGCTTCTGAATCCAAGTCTTCACGCGTCCGTAAAGCAAATGCGAGCTCGTTTCTGGCTATTTCGAGATTAGATCCAAGTGTTGTCAGCGCTAGCTTTGCGTCAATTTTAACGTCACTGGGGAGGGGAGAAGCAAGTTCCTGCTCTATTTTTTTTAGCCATGAGGGAGCATTTTCGAGGGTATGTAGAAAATCAAATGTACGATCTACAGAAACGAGTGTTTTTTGTAAAAAGTCACGGGCTTGACGCAACCACGTCAACTCGGATTTTTGTAAGTTATCAAGTGATTCGCTTTTCTCAAGAGTAGATAGTCGATTTGATATTTCATTAAGCACTTTCGTTGACTTAGATTTTGTTGCGCTAAGTTGGGCAGATGTCTCTTTCGTTCCCTTTTGTGTTGTTGCTGCCCACACGGATTGATTAACGGTCGCAAAAAACAACAAAAATACCAGAGGTATTAGAGTCAGAATAACGGAGTGTAAGCATATGCTAGAATCAAAGTTCCAGCGTGTTTTTGTTGTACTACGATAATTTTGCTTCACTCGATATCCTCCAACACTATGTAACAGACATTGTATATCGTATTATGATTACTAAGAAAACATATTTATACTCCGTACCCCCGTGTGACGGAATATCTGTTGTCGTCTAATTAGTGCCCATCCATAAATAGACCTTTTTTAAAAATATAGCCCCCGTCGAAATTAACCCTGCGTTTTTTTAAAAGAGCCAGATTTTCGTAGTATTTATTGTACAAAACATTTTTTTTGAAAAAATGCCAAACTCGTTCGACTAAATTTAATTCAGGTGGATATGGCGGCAAATAAACCAACTTTAATCGCTGACTTGATTCAATAACATCCCTGACTGCTTGCGAATAATGGTAGCTTGCATTGTCTAGGATAACGATAATTCCCTTAGCATAAAAATATTTCTGATCTAACATTTCTAGCAGCTGCACCGTTGAATCTCGATTAATCGTTTGCGATTCTATTACGGTAACATCCATCGTCTCCGCATTGATTGCACCGTGTAAATTCAATCGCTGACGACCGCTGTTTGTTTTTATCTCGCGTTTTTCACCTTTTTTAATCCATC
>Ga0316208_1000099_pt1 | contig 124880 bp, 117 predicted proteins | sample 3monopyrite_MG_FD_204944 | JGI IMG/M metagenome (GOLD analysis project Ga0316208, IMG submission 204944) | Microbial mat bacterial communities from mineral coupon in-situ incubated in ocean water Damariscotta River, Maine, United States -... | ecosystem: Environmental > Aquatic > Marine >... | reverse complement strand
TGATCTTAAAGTTTGTATAAGATCTCGCTCAATATGTTCTAAATGACTATATGTTAGACTCAAAATACCACTCCATTTTTCATTTTCATGAATTATACAGTGGTGCACTTCCTTTCTGAATGGGCGTGTAGGTCACATAACGCTTTAGCTCACCGGAAAAATTCGAGCGCAGCGAGTATTTTTTCCGGTGGAGCTATTTGTTATGTGTTTATAACTGGAATATGCCACTTTGGCCTCATCCGATTGAAATCTGTTCGCTTGTTTGTCTTTATGCTCCGCTTCGGATCGTAAACGAACCTATTGGCGCCAGTGTTTCTATATACGACCCAATGCCAAGTTTCTTCTTTTTCTTTGTAGTTGATGGCCAATATCGAAGTCTCAGGAAGAAAATCAAAGCTCTTGAATGGCCTTCTTCGTTTCCCTAGTTCGATACCGTAATTGGCAGCCAGATGTCGTAATTCCTTCGTTCCCGTGTAGAAATAGTCGTCATCGGTATAGCCCAACTCATCTTTTGCGGCCTTTTTAACATCTGAGTAGGACACACTGGCGATCATTGCCACACAAGCCAGTCCGCAACCGGTTGGGTCACCTTGCTTTATCCGCCTCAAGTTTCTGTCCCTTTTTTACACATAACGATTAACATCAGGGGTTTTCGACAGCGTGGTTTTTTTGGTGTAGAGTGGAGTGTAACGACCGTACACCAGAAAAACCACGCTGTCGAAAATCCCTTGTATGTGCTCGTTATACGTCAGTGCTATTAAAGTCAGAATAAACCTCTGAAATATTATTTGTAATCTTAAGTGAATCTAGCGAACGATGTTTCTTAACAAATTCGGCGCCACTTCTTAAAAATCTATCGTTTGTAACAAAATAGTCTGCATAAGCGAGTGCCGGTACTGAATGCTGTAAATCTATTGCGTCTTGCTCTTCAGGTTTTCGTTTTGGATTACTAACTCGAAAATCACTAATAACTCCTTCAACTGCTAGGCATGGAGAATTTTTACGCAAAACTTTTCTTTTTGTCATAAGAAACTCAAGTATATCTTTTTTTTCATCTTCACTGATAGGTGAAGAGTCATATGAAAGAGTTGGAATTAACTTACTAAATCGCAACCTATCAACAACTTCCATCAGTTTAGCATTGTAGTGCCCGCGTTTTTTCGCTTTTTGTAAAGTACTTAACGCTTTGGGAGTGTTTTTCTTTACTTGATTTATTTCATCCATGTAAGATGGATTTCGTAACCAAGAGCCTACGATTTTTTCTGCTGTCGTACCAATCAGCACGGAATCAGAAGCCATATATGAAAAAACCTCAGACAAATAACTTCGTATTGGAGATACTGGTTCATACTCAATTTTGTAATAATTTGAATAAATGAAATTTTTAACCTCTTCTTCTTGAATGTTTAATCTCTCTAAAATCCATTGAGGCTTAATATTGTCCAAAAATTTCGCCAAATTTAAAGATTGATTATAGTTCTTCCCATTGGATGTTTCTGCAAGGTTCCACAACGAACAAAGAAAAGTAATGCCTTGGGATTCTAGAATATTTGCTAAAGCCTCATCTTCTTCTTTATTCTGCGTTTCAACTAAATAAACTAATATATTGTGATCAATGTATATAGTTTTCATAAAACTCCAAAACTAATCTGACGTATAACGCCTTGCGTAACCCACGCTTTCGACGGTCAGAGTTAACGCATTTGTTAGCTGCCCTTACTTTAATGACTTGTTGCACTTCCCAACATGCACACGCTTTGTGCGCTCTTAATTTTCTTTCTGTTTTTGAATACAGCACTGTAGTCGATGATGAAGCTCGCCATACTTTAGTGATCTTGTCTGTATGCTTTTCTCTGAACCAAAGACTTTGCCAAACATGATTTACTATAACAAACCTAATATGTCATTGGAACCAACATCCCGTGTAATTCACTCGCCGATTTTTACGCTAAGTAATAGGGGACAGACCACTATTAATCTGCTATATTGATCAGCCTTTATCCTATGTAGAAGAGAGGCATACAATGCCACGACGTGCGAGACTATCTGTAGCAGGTGTTCCATGGCACATTATCCAGCGTGGGGATAATCGATCAGCCTGCTTTTTTTCTGATGAGGATTATCAATATTATCTGGATACGTTAAATGAGCAGGCCAGGAAATATGGATGCTCAATCCATGCTTATGTCTTGATGACAAATCATGTTCATTTGTTACTTACGCCGGAAGAGAAAGATAGTGTTGCGTTGCTGATGAAAAACCTTGGGCAACGATATGTTCAATACATCAATAGAACCTATCGACGCAGTGGCACTTTATGGGAAGGCCGATTTCGATCATGTTTAACGCAAAGTGAAGAATATGTATTGGCATGTTATCGATATATTGAATTGAACCCCGTCAGAGCGGACATGGTGGTACACCCACGTGAATATCGATGGTCAAGTTATTGCGCAAATGCTGAAGGAAGAAAAAATAAATTACTGACGCCACATGAGCAATATTTAAAACTTGATCGCGAAGAATTGGCGAGAAGAAAATCTTATCGAGTGTTATTCAAGGGCCATGTTGATGTGAATATTGATAACAAAATTAGAGAAGCGACGAATGGTAATGTTGTGCTTGGTAATGATCGCTTTCAAGCTGAGATTGCACGAACTTTGGGTGGGCGCGTAACGAAAGGGAAAGCGGGTAGGCCGAAGAAAATTATCGAGATATAGTGGTCTGTCCCCTATATGCTCTGACGCCACATGAGCAATATTTAAAACTTGATCGCGAAGAATTGGCAAGAAGAAAATCTTATCGAGCGTTATTCAAGGGCCATGTTGATGTGAATATTGATAACAAAATTAGAGAAGCGACGAATGGTAATGTTGTGCTTGGTAATGATCGCTTTCAAGCTGAGATTGCACGAACTTTGGGTGGGCGCGTAACGAAAGGGAAAGCGGGTAGGCCGAAGAAAATTATCGAGATATAGTGGTCTGTCCCCTATATATAGTGGTCTGTCCCCTATATATCCCCTATATACTCCTATACCCTGCTGCAAGTGAGCTTGGTCGTTAGTTGTAAGATAACGTCTTGACGTTACAACGCTATAGCGCTAAAATTTGCTTAAATGGGGTATAGTAATATGAGAGAATTATCAAAAAGATCAACAGTTTACTTCGAGGCTGATGTTCATCAGGCGCTAAGAATTAAGGCGGCTGCAACTCATCAATCAGTTTCTGAGGTCGTAAATGAGGCAGTACGTCATGCATTGCGAGAAGATCAGGAAGACTTGAGTGCTTTTTCAGAAAGGGCAAAAGAAGCAACATTGAGCTATGAGGAACTGTTAGAAGATTTGAAATCGCATGGCAAGATATAATCTTGCCTTTAAAAAGTCGGTTGCAAAAGATCTTCGCAATATTCCAAATAAAGATGTTAAGCGCATTTTAAAAAGCTTTGAGCTTCTTTGCAAAAATCCAAGAGCAGATGGCTGTATTAAGCTCTCAGGACAAGAGCGATATAGAGTAAGGCAAGGTGTCTACCGTATTGTTTATGAAATTCGAGAAGACGAACTTATTATCCTCGTAGTTAAAGTCGCGCATCGTAGCGTTGTATATAAAAACAGCTAACACATGCGCTCGTTTGGACGTTCACTATGCTGCGCTTCGTTCACGCCGCACGAGGAGATATAGTGGCCTGTCCCCTATATGCGCCCTATATACAGTCCCCACAACACCCAGCGATAAGGGGTCAGCGGTTCAATCCGTGATCTTTTGCCCTGTCTGGCACTATCCGGTATTTCTCATCCCCGTTGCAATGGCGTTAATACTGCGAAGCAACGGTTTCAGCCATCTGTCTTTTTCCGGGTCATTTTCGTTAAGGCCGCGGTAATGTTTAATCAGTTTTACCTGTATGTGGCATAACGGATCCAGGTACGGGTTTCGGCGTTTTAATGACAACGATAACGGCGGCGTTTCTTCGAGCAGTTCGTTTATGTTGGCGATATTTAATATCTGCGTTACGGTGCGCTTGTATTCTTCGCGGATAATTTTATATATCTGTTCGCCGGTTTCAGGGTTGACGCACAAGGTGCTGTATTCTTCGGCAATGTTCATTTCTGCCTTGAATAGGGCCATTTGTGTGTTGCTGATCAGCGCCCGGAAAAATGGCCACTCGATATACATTGCCTGAAGTTTGGCTAACCTGGTTGGGTCGTTTCCACGCCAGTTTTCCAGTGCGGTACCAATGCCATACCAGGCGGGCAATGTGTGTCTGGCTTGCGCCCAGCCAAATACCCAGGCAATCGCGCGAACGGAGTTTTTTGATCGATCACCTTTTTTACGGTGTGACGGACGTGAGCCGATGTTCATTAGGGCGATTTCAGTTAGTGGCGTGGCTTCGTAAAAATAATCCAGAAACCCCGGTGTGTCTTCGGTTAAGGTGCGATAACTTTTTTCGCCGGCTGTTGCCAGTAAATCCATGATGCCGAGGTAATCATTTCGATCATCTTCCGGCGGGTCGATGATGCAGCGGGTGGCTTTGATTAAGCCGGTGCTGCCCATGGTTAGCTCGTAAATTGCGGTTTCGATATTGCTGTATTTAAACGACAGCACTTCACCCTGTTCGGTGAATTTTATTTGTCCGTGAACGGTGCCGGCAGGTTGCGAAATAATCGCTTCGTGGGTCGGGCCGCCACCGCGACCAACGGTGCCGCCACGGCCGTGGAACAGCCGTAATTCAATGCCGTGGTTGTTGGCGAGTTCGGTAATTTGTTTTTGTGCGCCATACAGATTCCAGACAGAGGCGAGTATGCCGCCGTCTTTGCAGGAGTCGGAGTAACCGAGCATGATTTCCTGCGTATCACCGGAAATTTTGAGCAGCGCTCGATAAGTCGGGTTGTCAAAAAGTTTCGACATGACCGGGCTGATATGTTCAAGGTCTTCGACTGTTTCAAATAACGGCGATATTTCAATGTCACAGTAAAGCTCGCCGTTGCGCTTGCCCGCAAGCCCGTTGATACGAGCAAGAAACATCACTTCCATCACGTGACTGGCTTCATGTGTCATTGAAATAACATAGGCGCCAAAACAATTGTCACTGAGTTTTTGACGCATTTCGGTCATTACATGAAACACTTCGATGGTTTCCTGTGAGCTCTCAGGTAACGCGTTTTTGTTTATCCCGGCGAGGGACTCATCTAAAATGAGTTTTTCCAGGGTGACGATTCGTTCGTCTTCGTTCAGTGACTGGTAATTTATTTCAGGTTTGAGCTGATTAATGACATCATTTACGGCGTCACTGTGAATGTTGGACTCCTGGCGGATATCCAGTTTTAATAAATAAAAACCAAATGTTTCGACCAGTCTGATTAAGTCACGCAAGCCGTCATCGGCCGTTGACTTGTCGCCGTGTGCTTTGAGTGAGCGTGAAATAATTTCCAGGTCATTAAGAAATTCATATTCTGATGAATAGGCAAACGGTAAGGGATCTTTGTCTTTTTTAGCAACCGTATTTTTTATGTTAACCAGTAAGCATTCTAAGCGATGGCGAATAGTAAAAAGTCGGCGGCGATACGGTTCGGTAATAAACTGTTCCGGTTTGTCGGCAAACAACTGGCTTTCAATTTCCTGGTCACGGACAAACGCATCGGCCATTTCGTTACTTGGCTGGCAAAAATTAATTGAATGTGTGAGTTCTTTGCCTAATACACGCAGCCGGTTTAAATATTCAATAAGTACAACCTGGGCCTGCATGAACAAAGCCATTCGGGTTGTGTCAGGTTTGACAAACGGGTTGCCGTCTCTGTCACCGCCTATCCATGAGCCAAAGCGTAAATAACTGGGTACGGAAATAGCGGGTTCACCTTTTTCATCCATGCCGTAGTTTTCGAGCAGTGATGTTTCAAGGTCACGGTAAACCCGTGGCACGGCTTTAAATAAACTTTCTTGCGCGTAGTGTAAGCCGAGTTTTATTTCATCGGTTACGTGGGGTTTGTGGCTGCGAACTTCGTCAGTTTTCCATAATACCTGAATCTGGTTTTCCAGCGCCTCTGTGAGTTCGGCTTTTTCGTATTTGTTTAAGTAGCTGCCTGCCAGAGCTTCTGAGCTACGAAATATGCGGCGCAAATTTTCCATTGTGCTGCGACGTTTAGATTCCGTCGGGTGCGCGGTAATCACGGGAATGTAGGCAAGCTCGTTTAACAGGGTTTGTACTTCGTCGGCGGCGATGCCATCTTCGCGGAATCGTTTGATGGTTGCGTCAAAACTGCCAATGCCGAGAATGTTTCTTTGTTTGGCTTTGCGGCGTAGCTGGTGTTGATGGGCTTCTTCGGCTATGTTGACAAGGCTGAAATAAATGCTGAATGCACGGATAACGTCGGCCAGCGTGTCAGGATCGAGCTGCTCGATCAGGTGCGCGAGTTGTTTGCGTTTGCCGGGGCTGTCTTTTTTGCGAAGACTAATATAGCCTTTTCGTAATGATTCTACAGCCGTAAAAACGTGGCTGCCTGCCTGCTCGTTAAGCACATTGCCAAGCAATGTACCCAGTAACTTAACGCGAGCTCTGAGCGCCTTGTCGCTGGATGGATTCATAGTAGCCTTCTTTGTCAATTTATTGAGAGTGGTGAGTTTGTAAACTCCGCTCAGGTTGAGAGTGATTAAATATTTTTACTGATCACTATGCCTGTTGCATTCGTTACATTCGTTATTTTTGTTTAATAACGTCGGTAAAATACCCTGTTATGTCGGGGCTATGCACTTTGCGCCAAAGACTTTTTGTCACAGATCGTCGCGGAAAAAGAGCGAAGTATTATACCGAGAAACTAGCAGGAATGTGATATTGACTTTTAATCGATTTATGGTAGAGGGCGATGTACTCATTCGCCGATTTTTCCCAGCTGAAGTCCTGGTTCATCCCGTTTTTCATTATTTGAGTCCATGTTTTCGGGTTCTGATAGGTATTAAACGCGTTTTCAAAGGCGGCGAAAAAACTTTCGAGGCTTGCGTTATCCATGACAAAGCCGGTTGCTGAGCCGTTTTGTATGTTTTCCGGGCTGGCATTAACGACAGAGTCGGCTAATCCGCCGGTATTATTGACGAATGGCAAGGTGCCGTACTTCAGGCTGTAAAACTGGTTCAGGCCGCAGGGCTCAAAGCGGGACGGCATCATAAATACGTCGGCACCGGCTTCAACTAAATGCGCAATATCTTCATCGTAGCCGATAATGATGCTGATTTGCTCCGGGTGATCGTCCATGCTGTTTAACAGCGCGTATTCTAACTGGCTCATCCCTGAGCCAAGCATGACAATTTGCACGGGTTTTTTGGTGATTTCAGGTAATGCGTGAAGGATGAGGTCATAGCCTTTTTGCTCAACCATGCGGCCGACGACGCCGATTAACATGATGTCTTCGTTTTCGGGTAACTCGAAGTGTTTTTGCACTGCCAGTTTATTCGCTTTTTTACTGTTTAACGACTTGATGGAGTAATTTTTGGCGATTAACGGGTCTGTTTCCGGGTTCCATTGTTCATAGTCCACGCCGTTAAGGATGCCTGATAGCAGGTGGCTGCGATAATTCAGTATGCCTTCCATGCCATAGCCATACTCTGCGGTTTTTATTTGCTCGGCATAGGTCGGGCTGACCGTATTTATTTGATCGGCAAAAATCAGACCGCCTTTGATGAAGCTGAAATGGTGGTGAAACTCCATCATGTTCCATGCCCACCACTGTTCGGGTAGGTTCAGTTGGCGAAAAACCTGATGGGAAAATAGGCCGAGATAAGCCATATTATGAATGGTGAAAACTGTGGAGGGGCGTTTTTCTTCTAGCGCTAAATAGGCAGGAATCAGGCCGGTTTGCCAGTCATTACAATGCACCACATCTGGCTGCCAGTCTATTTCCATTCGTCCCAGGGCAAGTTCGCTGACGACTTTTGAAAAGAGTGAAAATCGTTCGGCGTTGTCGGGCCAGTCGTTGCCGTCAACAGAAGAATAAGGGCCGCCGTTGCGGTAAAAAAGCGCTGGAATATCCACCAGCCATATTGTTGTATTGTCGTTTTTTTGCTTGTTTGTGCTGTCGGGCAATTGCACGGCTAACAGGCGCACCTGGTGGTCGTTTATTTTTAGCTGGCAGACGGTCGTGTGCGGGTATTCATCTATAATTTGTTTGTAAGCCGGCACGATGACGCGGATGTCGTGCCCCAGTTTTGTGACGGCTTGAGGAAGGCCGGAGGAAACATCTGCTAAGCCGCCGGTTTTAATCAGCGGAAAAATTTCACTGCTGGCAAATAATATTTTCAATTGTGATGAATTCATATTTGTTGCTCTGGTTTGTGGTCAAGAATTGTGATTGTGGTTCGATACGGCAATTTAACATAAACGTTTGTCGTGTCGAAATTGAATGTGTTCTATAAATTATGCGTTGTAATTTTTTTTGTGCGGGTATGGGATTTGCTAGTCCTACTTAGGCACGATTTAGGCACGATTTATTGTTACGATTTATTGTTACTTGATATTGCTACTGGTTTGAAAAACCAGAAAAGCTTACAAGTTTACGTGGATAATGCGGTGTAATATAACAAATTAGCGGTAATTTTAACACACGCGAGTATAATCGATAGATAGGTCATTAATAATTGGTCAGTTTTGGTTTGCTTTAGTTTAAAGGATGAGTATGAAAAAAGCGGATATTGGATTAATCGGCCTGGCGGTTATGGGTCAAAACCTGGTGTTAAACATGGCTGACAACGGCATCACCGTTTCAGTTTTTAACCGGACAACAAAAAAAGTTGACGAGTTTCTGGCTGGTGAAGCCGGGACTAAATCCATTATTGGCACTCACAGTCTTGAAACGTTTATTGAAAGCCTGGCGTCTCCGCGAAAAATTATGCTGATGGTGAAGGCGGGTGAAGTGGTTGATGATTTTATTGCCTTGTTGATGCCTCTGCTCGATAAAGGTGACGTGATTATTGATGGCGGTAATTCGCTTTTTACCGATACCGAACGACGAACAAAGTCCTGTGCGGATCAAGGTATTTTATATCTCGGTATTGGTGTATCAGGTGGTGAAGAGGGTGCGCGATTCGGGCCGTCATTAATGCCCGGTGGTAATATCGAAGCCTGGCATTTGGTGAAAGACCTGTTTCAGCGGATTGCCGCAAAAGTCGAAAACGATATTTGTTGCCAGTGGGTTGGTGAAGGTGGTGCTGGCCATTACGTGAAGATGGTTCATAACGGTATTGAATACGGTGACATGCAGCTAATCTGTGAGGCGTATCAAATCATGCGCTACGGCCTGGGTATGTCTGTTGAAGAGCTGGCTGAAACATTTGCAAGCTGGAATGAGGGCGTGCTCAACTCTTATCTTATCGAAATCACAGCGGATATTTTAACCGTAAAAGACGGTGATGACTGGTTGATTGATAAGGTGCTGGATACCGCCGGTCAAAAAGGCACGGGCATGTGGACGGCCATGAATGCACTGGAACTGGGAGTGCCGTTAACCTTAATCAGTGAGGCCGTGTTTGCGCGTACCTTATCATCAATGAAAGATGCGCGGGTGCAGGCCGCCGATAAACTTGGTTCGCCAGTGAAACAAACCCTCGAACATAAGGCCGGTTATGTTCAATGTATTCATGATGCGTTGTATGCCTCAAAAATTATTTCCTATACCCAGGGTTTTATGTTGATGGATCAGGCGGCACAAGATTACAACTGGAAGTTGAGTTACGGTGACATCGCATTGATGTGGCGTGGTGGTTGTATTATTCGCAGCCGCTTTTTAGCCAACATCAAGCAGGCCTATGAAAAAGAGGCTGATTTAAAAAATTTGCTGCTGGATGATTTTTTCATTGATGCCATACAAACCGCAGAGGAGGGCTGGCGTAATTCGGTTGCTGGCACGGTGATGTTAGGCATACCGATGCCGGCGATGTCTTCCGCGTTGGCATTTTATGATGGTTATCGGTCTGCGCGTTTGCCTGCGAATTTATTACAGGCGCAACGTGATTATTTCGGCGCACACACCTATGAGCGAACAGACAAACCTCGCGGCGAGTTTTTTCATACTGACTGGATTGCATTGACAAAAAAGAACTAATTATGATGACTGATAAAGCCTCTATTGAACCTTGTACTTATGTTATTTTTGGCGCGACGGGTAATTTGTCACGGCGAAAATTAATGCCCGCTTTATATCATCTTGAAGTGGCTAATCGTTTACCGAAGGGTACGGTTATTCTTGCGGTCTCCCGGCGGGACTGGAATCACGATAAATGGTTATCCGAAGTGCGTGAGATGATCGTTGACCAGGCACGAGGGGGCATTGATGAAGCCTTTTTTAAACGATTCAGCTCGCGATTAAAATACATAAAAGGTGATGTAAATGCAGAATCAACTTTTGTCGATATTCGTCAGCTATTAGATAATCATGACGACTTTCCGGTAAACGCCGCATTTTATATGGCGCTACGTCCGGCGGAATTTGGTCAGGTGATTGACCATTTGAAAGCCAGTGAGCTTACCAGTGAAGAGCACGGTTGGCGTCGGGTTGTTATTGAAAAACCGTTTGGTTATGATCTTGAAAGCGCGCAGATGTTGCAGAAACGTTTGCATCGTTGTCTTGAAGAGCATCAGATTTATCGCATAGATCATTATCTGGGCAAGGGCACGGTACAGAATATTCTGGTATTCCGTTTTGCTAATATCATGATGGAACCGTTATGGAACCGTAACTACATTGATCATGTGCAGATTACCCATTCCGAAACGATGGGCATCGGTGGTCGCGCTGATTATTACGATGGTGCCGGTGCCTTGCGTGACATGATTCAAAGTCATTTGCTGCAACTGTTGACGCTGGTCGCCATGGAACCGCCGGCTTCAATGGATGCTGAGTCATTGCGTGATGAAAAGGTCAAAGTTTTAAAATCTATTAGACCTATTCCTCAAACCGCAGTGCATGCCCAGGCTTTTCGAGCTCAGTATGCCTCCGGCATTGTTAACGGTGAAAAGGTAAACTCTTACGTTGAAGAAGACGGGATAGGCGCTGAAAGTACCACGGAAACCTATGCTGCACTAAAGTTTTATGTCGATAACTGGCGCTGGAAAGGCGTCCCTTTTTATGTGCGAACCGGTAAACGTATGGCTGAATCCCAGTCAGCGGTGAGCATTCGTTTTAAAGTGCCGCCGCAACATTTATTTCGCAATACACCGGTTGAAAAAATCAAACCCGACTGGCTTCTCATGGGTATTCAGCCCTACGAATGCGTGCGTATGGAAATGCAGGTTAAAGAGCCTGGGCTGGAGATGAAAACACGCATAACCAGCCTGGACGCCAGCTTCAGACAGGAAAACGAGGCCGCATTTGATGCGTACGAAGACCTGTTGTTAGATGTGATTGAAGGTGATCGTACCTTGTTTTTGCGTTATGACGAGGTTGAGTGGGCGTGGCGAGTGGTTGACCCTGTTTTGAGAGTCTGGGCAACCGAGCGTGACTATATTCATACCTACCCTGCCGGCACCTGGGGACCAATGGAGACCCAGCGTTTGTTTGACCGCGAAGACCAGTTCTGGCGGCATTCTTTGTTGCCTGAGTACGAGTAATGGCTAAATTTTATTACTAATTTTCGCTTCAAACGCTTGAGCCCGGCAGGCTCCTAAGATATCGCTGAAAACATGGGGCAATACGCTAAAAAAGCCGATATGGATGAGGCAAAAGCCCCGTTGGGTCGTTTGGTATCTACATATCAGGAAGTTATTGAGTTGATGAGACTGGAGTTGCGTGCCTAACGGGCATTATTTCTGCTAAATCTTTGGCTTTAGTATTTAAATAAGACGCCGATCTACTGAGTATGAAACTAAAATCAATTTTACTGATTGTATTGATCAATCTGTCTTTTAGTCAGGCAGTAGTTGCTGATGGCCATCAATTGTTGCCTGCGGACGAGGCGAATCGTGATTTGGCGTTTATGGATTTTCGCGCAAAGATGTTAAGTGCGGTGCGAAACAAAGAACCGGAAGCGTTTGTGACCATGCTTGATCAGCGAATATTTAATGGCTTGCGTGAAAAACGCGGCATGAAGCAGTTTGTGAAAAAATGGACGCCGCAGTCCAATGACACTGAACTGTGGACAACAATGGAACAGATTTTAACCATGGGCGGCGGTTTTATTCGCTCAGAGAGGGGCGTGGAGTTTTGTGCGCCTTATGTTTTTAGTCATTTCCCTGATGATCTGGATATTTTTGCGCATGGTGCGGTTATTGGCGATAAAGTCCCGTTAAAGATGAAGCCCTCGGTGAGCGCCCCGACAAGCAGACAATTATCTTATGATTTAATTAACGTGCTGGATTGGGTCAGTATTGCCGACAAATCGGGCGCTAAAGATAACTGGTTAAAAGTCACCACAATGAAAGGTGAAAAGGGTTATGTTAATCGTTTGTTTGTGAGAAGTCCGTCGGACTACTCGGCCTGTTTTGTACAGACCAAAAAAAACGGCTGGAAATTAAATTCATTGCTTACGAGTGAATAATTCAGATTGCTAACTAAAGGCAAAAGCATAAAGCAAAAAATGAAGAGTAACTGCTAGGTTTTTTCTCTGCCGAAATTGGGTTGAAAAAACGCCTGTTAAGCCAGACAGTCTCCTAGCTCATCAACGAGTGCGCCTATTGCCAATTCAGCACTTTTACCGGTTTTACGATCCAGATATTCAATAATGCCCTTGTCCAGACCACGTTCGCCGATGGTGAGGCGGTGAGGAATGCCAATTAATTCCATGTCGGCAAACATCGCACCAGCCCGTTGATTTCTGTCATCAAGCAAGACATCAATGCCCGCTGCGGTTAATTCTGTGTAGATTTTGTCGGCAGCTTCTTTAACGCGCTGAGATTTATGCATGTTCATCGGGCAAATAACAACGCTGAATGGTGCGATAGACGCTGGCCAGATGATGCCTTTATCGTCATTGTTTTGTTCTATTGCCGAGGCCACAATGCGTGAAATTCCAATCCCGTAACAACCCATTTTCATGACCACGGATTTGCCGTTTTCATTTAAAACGGTGGCATTTAAGGCGCTGCTGTACTTGTCGCCCAGTTGAAAAATATGCCCGACTTCAATGCCGCGTTTAATGGAAAGTGTGCCTTCACCATCGGGGCTTGCATCGCCGTCGACGACATTTCGTAAATCGGCGACTTCAGCTTCCGGCAAGTCGGTTCCCCAGTTAACGCCGCTAAAATGCTGGCCGTTAACATTTGCCCCACAAACAAAATCACTTAAATGCGCTGCGCTGCGATCCACAATCACGGGGATGCCTAAGCCAACCGGGCCGATAGACCCGGCATTGCAGCCAGCGGCGGCTAAAATTTCTTCATCACTCGCGAGGGTGAAAGGTGCGGCAACCCGTGCCTGTTTTTCAGCTTTGATTTCGTTGAGTGTATGATCACCACGTAAAACCAGGGCAACAACACTGTCTTTAACGCCTTTAACTAACAGGGTTTTGATTGTCTGGTTTGCATTAATTTTTAATGATTCGCAAACCTCTTCGATGCTGTGCTGGTTTGGCGTGTCGACGATGGTTTTTGTTTTTGATGCAGCCGGGCGTTCACCGCTTGGCGCGAGTGCTTCTGCCAGTTCTACATTGGCGGCGTAGCTGCTGTTTGAACTAAACGCAATGTCGTCTTCGCCGGATTCGGCTAATACGTGAAACTCGTGAGAAACTGCGCCACCGATGCTGCCGGTGTCGGCATTTACCGGGCGAAAATCCAGACCCAGGCGGGTGAATATTTTGCAGTAACACTTGTACATTATTTCGTAGGTTTTTTCTAAAGAAGCCTGGTCAGCATGAAAAGAATAAGCGTCTTTCATGATGAATTCGCGCGAGCGCATGACGCCAAAACGAGGGCGTGTTTCATCACGAAATTTGGTTTGAATCTGATAAAAAGTAATCGGTAACTGTTTATAGCTGCGAATGTCGCGTCGTACCATGTCGGTTACGATTTCTTCATGTGTGGGGCCAAAACAAAAATCTCGGTTGTGGCGATCTTTCATGCGCAACAGCTCAGGGCCGTATTCCTGCCATCGGCCGGACTCTTCCCATAATTCGGCGGGCTGAACGGCGGGCATTAAAATTTCCTGTGCGCCGGCGTGGTTCATTTCTTCGCGTACGATGTTTTCGACTTTACGTAAAACCCGAAGCCCTAAGGGTAGCCAGGTATACAAACCGGAAGCCAGTTTGCGAATCATGCCAGCGCGTAACATAAGTTGATGGCTGATCACTTCAGCATCTGCAGGTGATTCTTTGACGGTGGCGATGAGCAATTGCGATGTGCGCATGATGATGTTCCTTATTTAAATCGCATTGATAGATCAATGGCGTTAATATTTTTTGTTAGATTTCCGATGGAGATAAAGTCGACACCGGTTTCGGCAATGGCGGCAATGGTATCCAGGGCGACGCCGCCGGACGCTTCGAGTTTTGCGCGTCCGTTATTTTGTTTTACCGCGGCTTTTAATTGTGAATTATCCATATTGTCGAGTAACACGATGTCTGCACCGGCAAGCAATGCCTGGTTCAATTCGTCGAGATTTTCGACTTCTACTTCGACTTGAATATCTTTGTGTAACTGTTTAGCCTGCAACACCGCGTTGTCTATCGAACCGGCCGCCATGATGTGGTTTTCTTTAATGAGAATGCCATCATATAAACCCTTTCGATGATTTTTTCCGCCGCCACACAATACCGCGTATTTTTGCGCGTCTCTCAAACCGGGAATGGTTTTTCGTGTATCGAGAATTTTACATTTTGTGTGTGAAACCACGTTGGCATATTTTTCGGTTTCTGTGGCGGTGGCGGATAAGGTTTGCAAAAAATTAAGCGCGGTACGTTCTACGGTGAGAATATGTCGCGCGTTACCGCTTATTTCACAAAGCAGGGTGTTGGCTTTTACCTGTTCACCGTCTTTCACAAACCATTGTATTTTTATCTGTTTGTCTATTTGTGCGAAGGCCTCATTAAACCAGGCTATGCCGGCAATAATCGCGTTGTCGCGGCAGATAACCGTGGCTTCTGCGCTGTTTTCCTGCGGTATCAGGCTGGCTGTGAGGTCGCCGGCTTGAATGTCTTCCGCCAACGCAATAGCAACGGTGGCGCTGACGTTGTCTGGTAATTTGTCTGGTAAATTAGTGGGTAAAATAGGCATTTTGAGTGATTAAGGCTTAATTAGTGTTAAAGGTGGCGTATTTTACGGCGAAATACCGGCGTTGTGGAAGGGTGTCATGGGCCTTTTTTAAAGTTATTTTGGTGTTATGTCGATAAGGATGATGATTAGGCCTTTATTGACAATGACATGCGACCACTTTTTCTCTTATTACTGCTAATTTTACCGCTGATTCAATCAGCTGCGTTTGCACTGGAGCCGAATTTTGACATTATTGTGGCTTCCCGCGAAGGTAGTTTGACGCGTGTAAAGTCGGCGTTGATGGCTGGTGCGGATGTTGATGGGAAAAACAAACAGGGTAAAACCCCGTTAATGGGTGCGGTATCGTTTGGCAATACAAAAGTAGTGAAATACCTGTTGATTGAAGGCGCTAATGTCAACGCGGTTGATACAAACGGTTATACCGCGTTAATGAACGCGGCGTTAATCGGGCATGAGGGCATATTCAGAGAATTGTTCACACAAGGCGCAGATATTAATGCCAAGGGAAAAGATGGTACAACGGCGTTAATCAACGCGGCTTTTTCCGGGCAAACTGAAATTGTTAAGTTATTACTTGCCCGTGGTGCAAACCCGAATGTGGCGACAAACAACAAGACCACAGCACTGCACAATGCCGCTTATTTTGGGTACGCGGACATTGCGCGGATGTTAATAGGTCGCGGTGCTGATGTGGATGCGAAAGACGAGCAGGGTATCACCTCATTAATGAGTGCGTCATTTTATGGGCATAAAAATATTGTTGAAATGTTAGTTGCGAAAGGTGTTGACCTTAAAGCTGAAACAAAAAATGGCGTTACCGCGCTGAAAAACGCACAAGCAGCAAACAATGATGATATCGTGGATATGTTAGAAACTGCAATTGAGGAACCGGCTGCCACAGACCCAGAAGGCGGTGACGGTAGTGAATGAAAGTGAAAATCAATAATGGTTAATAGTAATCAAAAGGACGTGAAAAAAGCTTATGCTTGAGAGCCTCAGTACATTATCGCTGATATTTTCTGTTTTTGTGTGGTTTGCACTTCTGGCTGCCGTTATTTTGATTGCGATCTATATCTATGACTATAATCAAACGACGCATACTGTTTTAAGAAACTTTCCAATTATTGGTCGTTTTCGTTATTTTCTGGAAGGCATGGGTGAGTATTTTCGGCAGTATTTTTTCGCCAGTGATCGAGAAGAATTACCGTTTAACCGGGCCACACGTAACTGGGTATATCGAACGGCAAAAGGCTTGGGTGGTATCATCGGCTTTGGTTCTACCAATGATATGCGAGAGCCGGGAACCATTATTTTTGTCAGCTCGCCGTATCCGTCACTGGAAGAAGAATGCACACCTGCGCCAGCGATTGTTATTGGCGAGCAGTGTGACCATCCTTTTGTTGCAAAAAAAATATTTAACATTTCCGGGATGAGTTATGGTGCCCTGTCTGCGCCGGCGATAAAATCCCTGTCACGAGGCGCGGCCGAAGCGGGTGTCTGGGTGAATACCGGTGAAGGTGGTTTGTCTTCGCATCATAAGGAGGGGGACTGCGACAGAATTTATCAAATTGGTACTGCCAAATATGGCGTGCGTGATGAAAATGGAAAACTCTGTGATGAAAAACTCAAAGCGGTCTCTCCGTTTGTAAACGCATTTGAAATTAAAATTTCGCAAGGCGCAAAACCTGGTCGTGGCGGTGTATTGCCTGCGGTTAAAGTCTCCCAGGAAGTCGCGGATATTCGAGGTATTCCTGTTAACGTGATTTCATCTAGCCCGAATCGCCATAGAGAAATAAAAAACCCGGATGATTTGCTGGATATGATCATGCGAATCAGAGATGTTACCGGCAAACCGGTGGGTTTTAAGGCGGTTATCTCTAATCGAATTTTCCCGGAATCTATTTTTGAGGCGGTGCTGAGGCGGGGAGCTGACAGTGCACCGGATTTTATTACCATCGATGGCGGTGATGGTGGTACTGGTGCGGCACCGCAAATACTGTCTGACCATGTTGGCTTGTCACTGGTTGAAGCGCTCCCCATGTTTGTTGACACCTTGATTGAAGCCGGATTAAAAGATCGCATTCGGGTGGTTGCCTCCGGGCGTTTGGTGACGTCTGCCAAAGTCGCATGGGCATTGTGTGCTGGTGCTGATTTTGCTGTGTCTGCGCGTGGTTTTATGTTTTCGCTGGGCTGCATACAGTCGTTGCAGTGCCATATGGATACCTGTCCGACGGGTATTACAACGCATAATAAACGTTTACAGCGTGGACTGGTGATCGATGACAAAGCCAAACGGGTAGCAAATTATGCACACTGGGTAAACGTCGAGCTCGATAAACTGGCGCATTCCTGTGGTTTAAGTAATGCGAGGGAATTCCGGCGAGAGCACGTGCGTCTGGTTCAAAATGCCTATCAAAGTGAATCGATGGATGTGCTCTATCCTTATCCCAAAAGTCGCGATTAAGTCCCGGGCCTGGCATGGGTTTGGCGCGCGAGGTTAGGGTGCGGGCTTAGCCCGAGTGGCTTTCCATACCTTCATAGTCCTTAGCGGTAAAGGTAATATCAATTTGAAGGCCGCCGAGTTTGGCGGTGTCCAGCGAAATATCCAGATGATGCAATTCTGCAATACGGGTAACGATAGAAAGTCCCAGCCCGCTGCCGGATTCTTTTGTGCCTAAACTGCGATAAAAACGATTAAATATTTTACTGCGTTCGGTTTCCGGTATACCCGGGCCGCTGTCAGCGATGGAAAGTGTAATGTAGTGGTTTTTTCTATTTATGCTGACTTCAACCTCACCGCCTTTGGGTGTGTAACGAATGGCGTTATCGACGAGATTTCGCATTAAGACGCAAATCGCATCGTAATTTGCAGCCACAAATTTTCCGCGTGTTCCGGTAAGGCTGATTTCAATATTTTTATTGATTGCCAGATGAGCCTCATTGCTTAAAACGTTTTCGGCGGCGATGAATAAATCAAAACGGCGAATATTGGTGAAGCCGGTGTCGGGGTCAAGGCGGGCGAGGGTTAATAACTGCTCGACCAGGCGCGTTGCCCGATTAACACCTTGTATTACCTGACGCAGGGCCTTTTGTTGTTCGTCGGGCTGTTTTGCCTGTAAGGCAATTTCTGCATGTGTTTTTAGTGCAGCAAGCGGGGTTCTCAGCTCGTGAGCAGCATCAGATGTGAAGAGTTTTTCTGTGTCAAAAGCGGTTTTTAACTGCCCAAAGAGTTGATTGATTGCAGCGGTAAGTGGTCGGACTTCGGTTGGCGCCTTGTGTTCGTTTATTGGCGACAGATCGTTGCTTTTTCGCCGGGTCAAATCACTTGAAATTTGTTTTATTGGTCGCAGGCTGAGTTTAATGCCATGCCATAAAAACCAGGCTAGAATGGGCAGCAGAAACAGCAAGGGTATTATCACTCTTTCGGATATTGTTTTGCTGATCTGATCTTGCGCACCAATTTGCATTGCAACCTGGACGTGAATGATGTTGTCGTTGGTTGATGTGGAGTATACCCGCCAGTTTTTATTAAACATTAGTACGTTATCAAAACCGTTTCTTTTTTTTGACATGGGTTTTTCAGGTGAGTTTTCTGAGCGTAAGGTGAGTGTGTGGTTGTGTAACCAGACCTGAAACGCGATTTGGTTTTCGTATGCGCCAGCGTTGTTCCACAATGTCGGATTCACGGCTTGAACCACTGGCTCATTAGTTTCACCGAGTAGGCGTTGCTCGACGAGTTCATGCATGCTCATTGCCAGCAAAACTTGCCCGCTTTGCGCGAGCTGCACGTCAAAAAAATTGCCTATCTGTTCTTTGGTATCGTGATAGCTGAGGAAAGCGAATACCAGCCATGTGACGGCCACAATCGGCACGATGATGGTGAGTGAGCGCTGACGAATGGATGTGATCATAAACCGGTCATGACTAAATTCGGGTTTCGTCTATGTTTTGTCAACAATATAACCAACACCGCGAATGGTGCGAATCAATTTGGCGCCCAGTTTTTTTCGAATGTGGTGAATATGAACTTCAACGGTATTGCTTTCCACTTCATCATTCCAGGCATATAGTCCTTCTTCGAGTCGGCTTCGGGACATGACTTTGCCTTCATTTTCGAGTAACAACTGTAAAATAGTAAATTCTCTGGGTGATATGTCGACGCTGCCGTCTGCATTTTTTACACTATGAGATGCCGGGTCAACGGTGATGTCACCATGTTCAATAATCGGTGTGGCTCGTCCGCCACGCCGACGCAATAAAGCACGTAATCTGGCGGTGAGTTCTTCTAAATCAAATGGTTTGGTCAGGTAGTCGTCAGCGCCGGTGTCGAGGCCGTTTATTCTATCTTCAACACCATCTTGCGCGGTTAATATGATAACTGGGGTATCATCGCCACGTTTTCGAATTTCTTTAAGTAATTCCAGTCCGGATACTTTAGGTAAACCAAGATCAAGGACAATTGCCTCATAATCGTTGGCAAGTAGGGCGGCTTGCGCCAGCGCGCCATCTTCAACCCAGTCGGCTGCGTATCCCTGTTGGCTAAGCCCGCCCCTGATGCCATCACCTAATAACGTGTCGTCTTCAACAATCAAAATACGCATGTTGTATTCCCAAGTCCGTTTAGTTTAGTTGTTGCATTTGTGCCAAAATGCTCAGATGCGCCAAATCTATTAGCCCGGCTACTAGGCTATTAACTACTACTAGGCTATTAACTACTGCTAGGCTATTAACTACTACTAGGCTATTAACTAATAGCTCGGCCAATAATAATAGGTTAAACCCTGTATCGGCAATTTATTAGAATACTTGATGTGATTTTTTATCGAGCTTATCTATGCCTCTATGCGGAAAACCGACTATATACGCAAAAAATTCAATATTCTCTTGAATACTCTTCAGATAACCCCCAACTATGAAGGTAATAGAAACAGTGATATAAATTAGTAGAGGATTATTGAAAATGAGAATGGAAAAACTCACCAGTAAATTTCAAATGGCAATTGCAGACGGCCAGAGCATTGCCGTTGGCCGCGATCATCAGTTTATCGAGCCGGTACACATCATGGCTGCCTTGCTCGATCAGGATGGCGGCAGTATTCCGCACCTTTTAAGTAAGGCCGATGTGAATGTTGCGGGTTTGCGCTCGGCAATTGGCGCCGCGCTGGATTCACTTTCACAGGTTAGTGGTGGTGATGGCGATGTGCATTTATCAAATGATGCTGGCCGTGTATTAAATATCTGTGACAAGCTTTCACAAAAACGTAAAGATAAATTTATTTCCAGTGAATTATTTGTATTGGCTGCACTGGAAAGCAAAGGCACGCTCGGTGATATTTTAAGGAACAACGGCGCAGCAAAAGGTTCGTTGGAAAAAGCCATTGAAGAGTTACGTGGCGGACAAAAAGTGGATAATGCCGATGCAGAAGAGCAGCGCCAGGCACTGGAAAAATACACCATTGATTTAACCGAACGCGCCGAGCAGGGCAAGCTTGATCCCGTCATTGGTCGTGACGATGAAATTCGTCGTACGATTCAGGTTTTGCAACGCCGCACTAAAAATAACCCGGTATTAATTGGTGAGCCGGGCGTGGGTAAAACCGCTATCGTTGAAGGTTTGGCGCAACGTATTATTAACGGCGAAGTGCCGGAGGGTTTAAAAGAAAAACGACTTTTATCCTTAGATATGGGGGCATTAATTGCCGGCGCAAAATTTCGCGGCGAGTTTGAAGAACGTCTCAAGGCGGTATTAAGTGATCTCTCCAAACAGGAAGGACAGGTAATTTTATTTATTGACGAACTTCACACTATGGTTGGCGCTGGTAAAGGTGAAGGCGCGATGGACGCGGGTAACATGCTTAAACCTGCATTGGCGCGTGGCGAACTGCATTGCGTGGGTGCGACCACGCTGGATGAATATCGTCAGTTTATTGAAAAAGACAAAGCCCTGGAACGACGGTTTCAGAAAATATTAGTTGATGAGCCAACAACGGAAGATACCATTGCCATCCTTCGTGGTTTAAAAGAAAAATACGAAGTGCATCATGGCGTGGATATTACCGATCCGGCCATTATTGCCGCGGCAATGTTATCGCAGCGTTACATTACCGATCGGCAGTTGCCGGATAAAGCGATTGATTTGATTGACGAAGCGGCCAGTTTGATTCGCATGGAAATTGATTCAAAGCCGGAAAATATGGACAAGCTGGATCGACGTTTGATTCAATTAAAAATCGAGCAGGAGGCGATGAAAAAGGAAACCGACGCGGCTTCCAAAAAACGCCTGCAAAATCTGAAAACAGAAATAGCCGAGCTTGAACGTGAATATTCTGACCTTGAAGAAATCTGGAAGGCCGAAAAAGCCGCTTTGCAGGGTGCGCAAAATATTAAAGAAGAGCTCGACCGTGCGCGCCAGGAGCTGGAAACAGCAAAACGCGCTGGTGACCTGACAAGAATGTCCGAACTGCAATATGGCCGTATTCCTGATCTGGTGCAGCAGCATGAAAATGCCATTGAGGTGGAAACTACTGAGATGACTTTGTTACGAAACAATGTTACCGAAGAAGAAATTGCCGAGATAGTCGCGAAGTGGACAGGTATTCCTGTTTCAAAAATGCTTGAAGGTGAAAAAGACAAACTTTTGCGTATGGAGGAAGAGTTATCTTCCCGTGTTGTCGGCCAGGATGAAGCGGTTACCGCGGTTGCAAATGCAATCAGGCGTTCACGCGCGGGTTTGTCTGATCCGAGTCAGCCTAACGGTTCGTTTTTGTTTCTCGGGCCGACCGGTGTGGGTAAAACCGAGTTAAGTAAAACGTTGGCGAAATTCCTGTTTGATACCGAAGAAGCCATGGTACGAATTGATATGTCCGAGTTTATGGAAAAACATTCGGTAGCCCGTTTAATTGGTGCGCCCCCGGGCTATGTTGGTTATGAGGAAGGCGGTTATCTGACAGAGGCGGTAAGGCGTAAACCATATTCCGTTGTGTTGCTTGATGAAGTCGAAAAAGCGCACCCTGATGTATTTAATGTCTTGTTGCAGGTATTGGATGATGGTCGTTTGACTGACGGTCAGGGACGAACGGTTGATTTTCGTAATACCGTCATCGTCATGACCTCGAATTTAGGCTCGCAGCTAATTCAGGAAATGTCGCTTAATTCACAAGCCGGTGAAAGCCAGTATGATGATATGAAAAAATCACTGATGGAAGTGGTGGGCAGTCATTTCCGGCCAGAATTTATCAATCGGGTTGATGATGTTGTTGTTTTTCATCCGCTGGGGCAATCTCAAATTCGATCAATTACCACCATTCAGATGCAATATCTTGAAGATCGTTTAGCTGACCGTGAAATGGGCTTAAGTGTGACTGAAACCGCGTTAGATTTTCTTGGTCTCTCGGGTTATGATCCTGTTTATGGTGCAAGGCCTTTAAAACGTGCTATCCAGTCCAGCATTGAAAATCCACTGGCGCAGGATATTTTATCCGGTAAGTTTTTGCCCGGTGATACGATCAAAATAGATTGTAAAGACGATAAGCTGATATTTGAGAAAGCATAAACTCAGACTGGCGTAATTAACAAAATAAAAGGGTACGAGCACGGCGTTTCAGTCTTTGAAGCGCCGTTATTTTTTATAAGGGGATAAGTATGACGAATAGTAATCAGCCGGACTGGCATAAAATGGCAGAAAAATTTGATCTTTGGTTGCCTTGTATTGCGCCTGTTGGAGAGGCAATGCTTACGGCGTTAAGTGTGAATACCGGTGAAAGGGTGCTTGATATTGCTTCCGGTACTGGTGAGCCGGCTTTAACCCTCGCACGAATTCACAGCGACATTACGATTGAGGGTGTTGATGCCGCAGAGGGTATGATTAATGTTGCACAGGCGAAAGTAGAAAAAGAAGATTTGAAAAATATTTCATTTTCTACCATGCCCGCAGAAAAGCTGGCCTACCCTGATGATACGTTTGATCATATTATCTGCCGTTTTGGCGTGATGTTATTTGAAAACCCGCTTGCTGGCCTGAAAGAAATGCATCGCGTGCTTAAACCCGGCGGTACATTTGTGATTGCCGTGTGGGGAGCGGGAGAAAAAATGCCCACGATGAACTGGAGCCATGAAGTGTTTAAGGGAAAAGTACCTGCCGATGACATGCCGCCTTTATCTATTGTCACCTCTTTGGGTGCACCGGGTGTTGTGGATGAGCTGTTAAATCGAGCGGGCTTTACAGAATTTAGTGTCGATAGAAAAGAGTTTAATTACGATTTTGCTTCATTTGATGACTACTGGAACCTGATCGAAACATCCGATATATTAAAGCGCCAGTTTGATATGCTGCCTGAAGCTGAGCACGATAATGTGAAAAGTGAAATTGCGGCCTTGGCAGGCGACTATATTACAGGTTCTGGTTTGAAGGTGCCGCATGAGTACGTTCTTGTTTATGGTAAGAAATAGGCGTTCTTAACGCGAGCGCTTAGCATGAATTAAATGCTGTATGAAAACTAACGTCTGCCAGTATCAAACAGTTGATACCGGCAGGCGCCTGAGTTCGGGTGAGCGACCCCGATCCCTCTTTTTAGGGTTGTAGGTGTTTACTGTTAATCAGATAATCAGAAATGGTAGTTGGCACCGAGTGTCAGGCCACCCCATGCACTGAAGCTTGCTTCTGCTGAAAACTGATCATTTAAATCGTATTGCACACCACCGATGTAGTATAAGCCACCGATTGTAGGCGATGAAACACCGTTACAAAAGTTTCCACTGCAGGATACCGAGCCAAAACCAAATCCCAGTCCGGCAAATGGGTGAATTTTATCACCTAAATCAAAAAATTCGTCAAGATAGTAATAAGCGCCGCCATAGTATACGTTGTATGACCAGGAATAGTTGCCGCCAAAACCGCCAAAATCCAGTGTGTATCGATCATAACCAACACGTACCTTTATCGGTTTTTTTTGTCTTGTCTGAAATATCATAATCGCCACGGAAAGAAAGTACGCCATCGTTTCCAAACCCGTAACCAGCCCCTACGCTCAGTTTTGATTTATCGAATTCGGCAAAGGCGGGCGTCGCAACAAAAGCTGATAATAGTATGGCACTTGCAATTTTTTTCATTTGAATTCCCTCAGTAGTTTGACGACTGTAAATATCCTGACAAAAGCTGTGTTGATGTTAGATGTTACCTATTTGAGAAGCAAATTGGAATGCTTTTCAGGCACAATATTAGTTTGGCAGTTTCTGGAGTAATGTAGTTGTCAGAGTTCTATTACCTTTGCTCGCCTGAAGATATTTTTGTTAACATCATGTCAAGCAAACTCCCCGGCAATATCCGTTTTAATACAGCAAATAGATAAGTAGGGACTGTGACATAGTACCTGATCTTAGGGGTAGGACTTTCCAATGCATGTATTACCTTTTTCAAAACCGCCGTAGGCGGTAAGGTAAACGGCGCTGCCGGCCCTTCTTTGGTTAGTCGACGCTCCATTGCTTCATAGATGTCTTTGTGAAAACTATTTTCTTTGTCTATATTTTCTTTGTATGAGGCAAAGGCATTAGCACGAAACCGGCTTTCAATCGGCCCAGGTTCGATCAGGCTAATTTTAATGTTTGTATCGTGTAGCTCTAGCCGTAAGGTGTCTGTCAAACCTTCCAGCGCATGTTTGGTGGCGTTGTAAGCGCCCCGGTATGGCAGGTTGACAAAACCCAGGACTGAACTGTTTTGAATGATGCGGCCATAACCCTGTTTTCGCATCACTGGAATAATTAAGGTGGTTAACTCGTGGGTGCCGAATAAGTTGGTTTCAAAATTTTTTCGTAATGTTTCCCGTGTTAAGTCTTCCACCGCGCCCGCCTGCCCATAAGCGCCGTTGTTGAATAGCGCATAAAGTTCGCCGCCGGTTTTTTCTAACACTTCTTCAACCGCGGTTTTGATGGATGTGGCGTCGTCGAGATCCAGTTGTACGGCATCTTCAAATCCATTTTGCTTTAATGTTGTTACATCTTCGGCTTTTCTTGCTGTGGCAAAAACACGATAACCTTTTTTTTGCAGTCCATGCGCGACACAGAGGCCGATGCCGGTTGAGCAACCGGTGATTAATATTGTTTTTGTGGAATATGTCATAAGATGCTTTTAAATGTCTCAGCTAATAATTTGTGCAACTCAATTTTGTTGCTTGCGTCGGTAATGGTGTCAGTGCTCCAGATGCTGTCAACGCCTTTTTCTAATATACAGGCTTTGGCATCACCCATAAACAGGGCGTGGGTTACCAGTGTGTTTATGGTTTTTGCGCCGGCCTGTTTTAGTTGTTCGGCGGCGAGGGCGATGGTTCTACCCGTGCTTGCCATGTCGTCGACGATAATAATGTCTTCGCGACTGAAGTTTCTATCGGGTAATTTTATTTCTACCTGTTTATCTCCTTGGCGAATTTTGTTTGCGACGGCAAAATCAAACCCTGTTTTATCGCTTATTTCTTTTACCCATTGTTCTGATTCTTCGTCAGGGCCAAAGATAATGGCGTCATTAAATCGGCTTTTTAAAAATTCAACCATCGGCTCAGTCGCCATGACGTTTATTGCATTTTTAACGGGGATGGCTTGATTTAAGTATTTGGTTCTGTGTAGATGCGAGTCAACGGTGATCACATCGTCAAAAATTGAAGCGAGTAGCTTGCCAATGATTTTCTGGCTGACTGCTTCACCGGGGTGGTTTTCAATATCCTGGCGCATATAACTTAAATAAGGCGCGATGAGACTTAAGCGCTTGACGCCGTATTTTCTCGCGGTTTTTGCAGCGAGCAATAATTCAATAATTTTGCTGTTTGGCTGGTGCATACTGCGGAAAATAATTACATGCTCAGGCAGCTTTGTTGTTGGCAGGGTCAACAGTATTTCTTCATCGGGAAATTGATGAACCTTTATAATGAGGCAGGGTATGTTCAGATGAGCCGAGAAATTTTCTGCCTGTGACCGGCTGTTATCAAACGTCAGCGTGGCGATATTGCGAAGCATATTTCAGATTCCTAAAAGGTGACAAACGCGGTTGGAATATTTTTTTCTTTATCTATTGTGTAACCGTGATCATGCATGCACAGTGTTTTTGCAAACTCAAAGTTTGCATTGAACTCGGTGTAAACTCGATAGAGCACGTCACCTTTGTTAACCGGGGCGGATAATTTTTTTATCAGTTCAACGCCTGCGCGTTTATCGATTGGTGCGCCAGCCATGCTGGCAATTCGGGCAATTTGATAGTTGTCGATTGCGGTGATGAATCCGGCCTTGTTTGCGGTTACGTCAAAAAACATATCGCCGGGTGTAAATGATGGATTTTGTTTTCGCCCCTGGGCAGTGATAATGGCGTTCATTTTGGCAAAGGCGCGGCCTGAATCAAGAATGTCCCGCGCAATAGCGTAACCCTGGCCACCCCTTACATCGGGGTCAAATTCAATAACTCTTCCGGCAAGTTGCAGTGATTTCTGGCGCAGGTCAGATGGTGCCACCGGGTCGTTCTCAAGCACCTGCATTACGTCGCGGGCTTCGAGCACCGGGCCAATACCGCGGCCGATGGGTTGTCTGCCGTCAGTGATGACCACTTCTAAATGAATATCCAGTCGATCGCCGACAAATTCAAATAATTTTCTCAAGGCCAGGGCTTCTCGCATGTGTCGCACTTTTGCGGTCGGGCCGACGGGAATATCAATGAGCAAATGATTGGAACCGGCGGCGAGTTTTTTTGCCAGTATTGATGCCACCATTTGTCCGCGCGAATCTATTCCCAGTGGTCGTTCAACGGAAATGAGTTTATCGTCAACAGGCGCCAGTTTGGCGGTGCCACCCCAGGCGAGGCAACCTCGTTCCTGATGGATGATGTCATTGAGTTTTTCCGGGGTTAATGTCACATCAGCGAGAATCTCCATGGTGTCGGCGGTACCTGACGGCGAGGTGATCGCGCGGCTGGATGTTTTAGGAATAAGCATGCCGTGTGCGGCAACGATGGGAACAACCAGCATCGACGTTCGGTTGCCGGGGATGCCGCCAATACAATGTTTGTCAGACACTAACTGCTCTCGCCAGTCCAGTTTTTCACCAGAGTCCAGCATGGCGCGGGTAAGGTAGAGGATTTCGTCCCGATCCAGCCCTGTTTGACCGGAGGCGACAAGAAATGCGGCCATTTCCATTTTTGAATACCGGTTGTCAGCAATATCAAGGGAAATAGCTAAGAAGTCTTTTGCTGACAGGCGCTCGCCATTAATTTTTCGACGTACGGCACTCATGGATTTAGGTGGCTCGGCATGGTCTATCTGAACCGGGCAACCTTCTTTTACCTGTAATTGTTTGAATGCCTGTAGCGAAAGCCCTATTTCTCCAATATTGACGATACTGTCGTCATCGACCACGTTGAGAACGGCGAGTATTCTATTTCCGTTGCCTTCTTTTAGTGTTGTTTTTTGCTCGGTGGTGGCGCTGACTTCAATTTTTGAAAGGGCCTGAAAGCCTTCGGCACGGTATAAGTCGCAGCCGCGGTGCAGATAAGCCACGTTTTCGTGATAGGTATCGATGCCAATTGCTCTGAGTTTGAGTGTTTCTCTTGTCATCTATTGCACCTCTTGTTGGGGCACGAGTTTGCCCCTTTATCCTGAGTTATTACATGAGAGCATGCTTTTACGCGTATTTTCAAGCAGTTGGTCTCAATAATTGTGTAATATCCGGGTTAGTCATACAAAGATGGGGTAAAATACGCCAAAACGTCGCAAGTTTAGTATAATGCGCGGTTTTACTGCGGGTTGGCGCCGTTTTCGATGTTAGCCTGGCCCTGGGGTTTTTATTTCTGTCTGCGATATTTTTCTGTAAATGGTTGATAGTAAAGTGGTATGAGGAGCATTTGATATGCCGATATATGAATATGAATGTAAAAAATGCGGTCATCAAATGGAAGCATTACAACGCATGAGTGACGATGCATTAAAAGATTGTCCTGAGTGTCAGGCGCCAGCGCTAAAAAAATTGATTTCGGCGGCGGGTTTTCGTTTAAGCGGAAGCGGCTGGTACGAAACAGACTTTAAAAGTGGGCAGAAGAAAAATCTCGTCGCCCAGGATTCAAAAGCAGGTACCTCGGGCGCCGGTGCCGATGCCAGTGCAAATAAAAGCAAAGCAACGAATGCGGCAAAAAGCGCGTCTAAATAGCCAGTTGTTATCTGTAGTAACATAAGCAACACAAGTAACATAAGTAACACACAATATTACAAAAAATATTACAAAAAATATTACAAAGAGGTTTTTACATGCGTAGTCATTACTGTGGTGAAATCACAGAAGAGTTTATTGATCAAACCGTTGAAATTTCCGGCTGGGTTCATCGTCGCCGTGATCATGGTGGTGTTATCTTTTTAGATATGCGTGACCGCGAAGGCCTGGTTCAGGTGGTTTTTGATCCTGATCGTGAAGAGATTTTCGCCATTGCCGAATCTGTTCGCAGTGAATACGTATTACACATAAAGGGCCGGGTACGTCATCGTCCCGAAGGCACGATAAATGAGAACATGCGCACCGGAAAAATCGAAATGCTGGGCCTTGAGCTTGAAGTATTAAACAGCTCGGCTACACCGCCGTTTCAAATTGATGATAACGATGTGTCTGAAGAGCATCGTTTGCGCTACCGTTATATCGACTTACGCCGCCCGGAAATGTTAAAACGCCTGATACTGCGCTCGACTATTGCCCGGCATTTAAGAAACTCATTAGATGACCAGGGGTTTCTTGATATTGAAACGCCGATGTTAACAAAAGCCACACCCGAAGGCGCGCGTGATTATTTGGTCCCAAGTCGTACCCATGACGAGTCCTTTTTTGCCTTGCCACAGTCGCCGCAAATTTTTAAACAGTTATTAATGGTGTCCGGTGTTGATCGTTATTATCAAATTGTGCGTTGTTTTCGTGATGAAGATTTACGCGCCGATCGCCAGCCGGAATTCACACAGCTAGATATTGAAACTTCATTTTTAGATGAAGAGCAAATCATGGCGCTGTCTGAAAACATGATGCGCGATGTGTTTTCAAAAAGTATTGGTGTTGAACTGCCAAACCCGTTTCCGCGCATGAGTCACGGTGAGGCGATGTCACGTTTTGGTAGTGATAAACCTGATTTGCGTATTCCGTTAGAGCTCGTTGATGTCGGTGACGTAATGGCAGGTGTAGAGTTTAAAGTATTCTCCGCGCCAGCGAATGACCCCAAAGGGCGAGTTGCCGCATTACGTTTACCCGGTGGTAGCAAGCTGAGTCGTAAAGACATTGATGTGTACACCAAATACGTTTCAATTTATGGTGCAAAAGGATTGGCATATATTAAAGTCAACGATATAACCAAAGGCGTTGAAGGTCTGCAATCACCTATTCTGAAATTCCTGCCTGATGATGTTGTGGTGACCATCATGGAGCGTGTTGGCGCAGAAGATGGCGACCTGGTCTTTTTTGGTGCAGACTCAAGCAAAGTGGTTAATGAATCTCTTGGTGCACTACGCGTAAAACTCGGGCTTGAGCACGGTTTGCTTGAAGGCGAATGGAAACCGTTATGGGTTGTCGATTTTCCGATGTTTGAATACGATGAAAAAACAAAACGCTTTTCTTCATTACATCACCCGTTTACTTCGCCGAAAGAAGACGATATCGACAAGCTGGACACTGATCCGGAAAACTGTCTGTCCCGCGCCTACGACATGGTGCTTAACGGCACTGAATTAGGCGGCGGTTCCATGCGTATTTACCGCCCCGATGTGCAAAAGAAAGTGTTTACCGCGTTGGGTATTAGTGACGAAGAAGCCAATGATAAATTTGGCTTCCTGTTAGACGCGTTAAAATACGGTTGTCCGCCACACGGCGGTTTGGCCTTTGGCCTGGATAGATTGGTGATGTTAATGACTGGCGCAACATCGATTCGTGACGTGATGGCATTCCCAAAAACCCAGTCTGCCTCTTGCTTAATGACTGGCGCACCGTCAACTGTGTCAAATGATCAGTTGAAAGAGTTAAAAATTAAAGTGGTTAAGCCACCTAAAATTGCTTCCTAGTTTGATTAGCAGGGGATGAATATGGCTGTAAATGCTACAGACGTTGTTGAATTTAAGTCATTTGTGCCGCAGGATGATGAGGCTTGTCAGCAACGTATTCGTGATGCAAAAGCAAAGCTGGGTGATCGTTTATTGATTTTAGGCCATCATTATCAGCGCGAAGAAGTTTTTCAGCATGCGGATTGCTCCGGTGACTCATTAAAATTATCGCGCATGGCTGCAGCGTCAAACGCGGACTACATTGTATTTTGTGGTGTGCATTTTATGGCAGAGGTGGCTGATATTTTAAGCCGCCCTGAGCAGATTGCCATTTTGCCCGACCTGGCTGCCGGTTGTTCTATGGCTGATATGGCGAATCTGGCCAAGGTAGAAAAAGCCTGGCGCGAGTTGAATCAGGTGCTGGGCAACGCCGACGAAAAAATCACGCCAGTCACTTATATTAACTCGGCGGCAGATTTAAAAGCATTTTGCGGTCGTCACAATGGCATTATTTGCACGTCAACCAATGCACGAAATGTGTTGGAGTGGTCGTTTTCTCAACGCGAAAAAATTCTGTTTTTTCCTGATCAGCATTTAGGTCGTAATACGGCTTTCACAATGGGTATTGGTCTGGATGAAATGGTGGTGTGGGATTTTGATAAACCCATGGGTGGCTTGAGCGAAGATGAAATCATCAACGCAAAAATGATTTTGTGGAAAGGTTTTTGTTCCGTGCATCAAATGTTTCGGCCTGAGCATATTGATCGTTTTCTTGAAAAGTACCCCGAAGGAAAAGTGATTGCCCACCCTGAAAGCTCGTTTGAAGTTTGCCAGAAGTCAGACTACGTCGGTTCAACGGAATATATTATTAACACCATTCGCGATGCCGAGCCGAACACACGCTGGCTGGTTGCAACGGAATTAAATCTGGTGAATCGCCTGGCGCAGCAATATCGTCATGAAAATAAAATTGTGCAATTTATGGCGCCGACAGTTTCCATGTGTTCAACCATGTTTCGTATTAATGCGGCGCAATTGGCCGATGTATTGGAAAGCCTGGTTGAAGGTGAAATTGTGAACCAGGTAAAGGTTGCACCTGATGAAGCCGAGCAGGCGTTGATTGCATTAAACCGGATGCTCGAAGTTTCACCGTAGAGGAAATAGTTTCATGAAAGCGAATGAAGTAAAAAAAGGTACCGTTGTTGGTATTGGTGGTCAGCGATACGTGGCAAAAGATATTCAGGTGCAATCGCCATCGTCACGGGGTGCTAACACTCTGTACAAAATTCGTTTTAACAATGTTGTCACCAAGCAAAAGTATGAAAATACCTATAAGGGTGACGATAATTTTGATAATGTCGATTTTTTTCGTAAAGCCGTGCAGATGATTTATAAAGAGGCTGATAGTGCCACCTTTATGGATAACGAAGATTATACGCAATATACGGTCGACAACGCTTTAATTGACGATGAGTTGTCCTATATTGTTGATGGTCTGGAAGGTTTGTATGCCTTAATTGCGGACGGTGAGTTGATTGCTATCGAATTGCCCTCAAGCGTTGATCTTGAAATTGTTGACTGCGCGCCAAGTATTAAAGGCGCATCGGCGTCAGCGCGAACGAAACCGGCAACCTTGTCGACGGGGTTAATTGTGCAGGTGCCTGAATACTTAGCATCCGGCGAAGTGATTAAAGTGAATACCAGTAATGATAAGTTTATGTCTAGGAGCCTGTCGGACTTAGGATGAATCTACTGCGGAAAATCCATTTTGGTCATATTTTCCGTTCATTATCGTTGAGTAGAATGACTATTCGCCTCAAATGAACGAAAAATCTGCCTCAAAATGGCTTTCCCTCGCGACGATCACCTAAGTCCGACAGGCTCCCAGGGCGTAAATATAATTACTTAAATAAATGATATTGAGAATCATATGGACGAAATTTCGGCCTTAAAGGCCATGCACGCGAAACAACATACTTTCCGAAAAGTGAGTTTTTTTGTTTTTATCATCATCATCGGGCTTGCTTCGGTGGGGTTTGTGGTTTTCCCTAAAGTAATACCCGGGGTTATTATGCAATTGATGATGGTGGTAGTTATGGGCGCTGTCTTTGGGCTGGTCTTTCTTGATCGAGTATCGTTTGTGTTGAATAAAAAAACCTACAAAAAAGATATTCTCCACAACTACTTATTTACGCACTCCCACCCGGAAGACATGCGCAAAGATGTTGAGCTGGTACAGGCGTTAATCGCCTCTCGTCGACAGGCTGCGAAGGAAATGAGACGGGGTTAAACGTAATCCAGAAACCTAATCCAGAAATCTAATCCAGAAATCTAATCCAGAAATCTAATCCAGAAATCTAATCCCATAACCTCGCCGCACCTCTTACGCCGCTGGCATCACCGAACCTTGGCGGCTTCAGTTTCGTCAGTATCTGATCTGAAAATACGTACTCCTCCCAGATTTTTGGCACGTTGGTATACAGGCGAGCAAGATTCGACATGCCACCTCCTAGCACGATGGTGTTCGGGTCGATAATGTTAATTACATGCGCCAGCGCCTTCGCTAATCGCCTTTCATATCGCTGCAAACTTGTTTCACAGTCCGGGTTACCTTTTTTTGCCCCTGCAACAATATCGTAGGTACTCGGTTTCGTGTTAAATGAGCGAAAATATTCCGCCTCAAGTCCGGGGCCGGATAAAAAGGTTTCAATGCAGCCATGCAAGCCGCAGTAACATGCTGGGCCGGGGCTTTCTGTCTCGTCAGGCCAGGGCATGGGGTTATGGCCCCATTCACCGGCGATTTTATTCGCCCCTTCAACAATTTGCTGGTTGATAACAAGTCCGGCACCGGTGCCAGTGCCGATGATGACCCCAAAGACATTCTGCTCATTTGCCGCCGCGCCGTCTTTCGCCTCTGACAGTGTGAAACAGTTGGCGTCGTTACTGATGCGAATCTCACGTTGTAGTTTTGCTTCCAGATCCGTTTGAATCGCCTGGCCATTTAAGCAGGTTGAGTTTGAATTTTTTAACAGGCCGTTTTTTTGTGAAATCGCGCCTGGCGTACCAATGCCAACGCTGCACTTTTGGTCCGTTTTGTCTTCAGCTGCCCAAATCAGCTCACAAATTTCCGTTAAGGTACTTTGGTAATTTCCCTGTGGCGTGGCGATACGTTGATTGTGGCAGACACGTTCATTTTCATCCAAAACCACGAGTTCGATTTTGGTGCCGCCAAGGTCAATGCCAATTCGAAAGCTGTTCATAACGATTTTTATCTTTACCTTATTGTATTTTATGGATTAATTCTAGAAATGGAACATGCTGTGATTGTGACCTGAAGCGTAAATATTTGTTTAGAGTAGCCGATATACCTACTAATGTATCGAAAACACCTAAACTTAAATTACCAGAATTGTGGCATAAATTCACGCCTGACTGCTTTGCGGACAAATTTTTCCCGGCAATATGTGGCTGTGGCGATGCCGGCAATAAAATATGTGGCGTTTATTGCGGTGTTTTTGTTGTTAAGCGCCTGTTCCAGGGAAAGTGGCGAGCTTAATCAAACCGTTGGCGCGGATGTGGTGATTGCGACATCAAGTGCAAATATTTATTTGTCCGGGGTGGGGGGGCAATATGCGGTGTCTGCAACACTGGTAGATGATCAGGGTGTTGCTTTTGTGGATCAGCCTGCATTTGTGTGGGAAAGCGCATCGGCAGGCGTCGTGTCAGTTGATGCAAACGGCGTTGTCACCGCAAATGGTCTGGGGCAGTCAGTTGTTACGGTTCGGGCAAACGGGCTTTCTTCACAAATCCAGGTGCTCGTCAGTGATCAGGCGGTTGTGCTCAATGGTACCGTGCGTTATGAAGACAGGGAATACGGCCGTAATGGTTTTGTTGATCAGCCGGATTATTTTAAAGCGGTTCGGTTTGCGAAGGTGACGGTGGTTGATAATAATGGCGCTGAGGTTGGCGGAATCGGTTCGGTTTATACCGATGAAAATGGCAATTTCACGTTGAGTGGTTTGTTAGATAGTCAGCATTTTGTGCGTGTCTCGGCGGCAACTGATAATTCACTGGGTCTGGATCTGGCTGTAAAGGACCGGCAGCAGGCGCTTTATTCGGTGACTAAGCAGGTTGATATCACGCAGGCAGCCAATTTTATGATGGACGTGCCTTTATCATCGGAGGCCTCCGGTGCGTTTAATATTCTGGATGTGTTTACCAGCTCGGCAGAATTTACCCTGTTATACACAGATTTAAGTCTGGTATCGTTAAATACATTCTGGGAAGTGAACAATACGGATGGCACCTATTTTTGTAATGATTACGATGCCGTTTATTGTGACAGCGGCAAGGGCGTGTATGTGTATGGCGTCGCCAACGGAGATACGGATGAATATGATGATGATGTGCTTTACCACGAGTTTGCGCATTATTTTACTCAGGCGGTTTCACGGGATGATTCTTATGGTGGTTGCCATGTGTTGAGCAGTACGGATCTGGATTTACGTTTGGCCTGGAGCGAAGGCTGGGGAGATTTTTTCCCCTCGGCAATGAAAACTTGGCTAGCGGCAGATCCCTCGCGAAGTGGTCTGATTTCTTCTTCGCCGGGTTATAGTCTGGCGGGTTATGTTGATACTTATCAGAGTCGTGCACAAATTTCGGTAGAGATTGACTCACTGTCGCCGTCAGTATACAAAAGCGCAGCAAACGAACTGGCCATTGCAAAAATACTCTATTTACTCAATCAGCGTTATGGCATGGAGCCGATAATTGATGTGTTTACCGGGTATTTTCCCGGTGTTGCGACGCCGGTTAATCTGGAGTCATTCTGGGACGGGTGGTTGGCCATTCACTCACCGACTGTTTCCGATAAAGCGCAGTTAACCGGTTTTTATAATGAGCGTTCCATTTATTATCAGGAAGACCGGTTCGAGCCTGATAACAACATGAATCCGGCGAGAAAAATCGCCCTTAACACCGCCGAAACACATTACTTATACAGTGAAACTGTCGAAACAGATATTGATTTTGTGGCCTTTGATACCGTGGCGGGCAATCAATATAGTTTGAGTACGGCAAATCTCACCAGTGGTGCAGACACTTACATACGGGTTTTCAGCCCTGACGGCACCGAGTTAAATCTGGGTGGCGTAACAGTGGAAAACGATGACGCCAATGAAACCGCGTATTATGGTTATGACAGTGCCTGTGGTTCGTCGCGAGTAAAAAATAATACAACGGCCCTGTCGTCCAGTTTGAGTTTTATTGCCCCGATCACTGGCACATATTATGCTGAATTGAGAACAACGACGGATCCTGACCCTTATCTCTCAGCGGGACGATACGGAACTTTTAGCTTTAAAGTAATCCAAAATTAACATGCATTAGGCGCTCACTTAGGCGTTCACTGTAGGTGTTAGGTTGATTAATTGAAATATATGAAACACAAAATCGCTATTTTTATGTTGTGCCTACCAGCCTTCCTGTTAATGCTGCCAGTGGCTTATAGCAAGCCTTTGCCGTCGATATCGATTAAAGCGACGTGGCAGGGAGAGCTGGTGCAGGAAATGCCAATGACGCTGACGGTGAGTGTATTTTCTCAGGTTTCATCTGAAGCGCTGGAAATTATCTTGACCTTACCTGACGGTGTTATTTTACTTGATGGTTTGCTAAAAGAAGTAACGGCTGTCGATCGATCAGAACCCATTGAAAGGCAATATTCTGTGCAAATCAGCAAAGGCGCTGTCGGTTACGTTAAAGCCGAAGCGAGAGTGAATAATACCGGCCACACTTATTTTTATGCCGCTTCGCAGGTGCCCGTTAGTTTAGATGAAACGGTGAAACAAAAATTGTCTCCACGTGCAAATATACAGGAAAGCTTTAAACGAACGCAACGTAATGGTGGCAATGATGGTAATGGAGAATGGCTACGTGAATATCGACTGCGTTGATTCTTTATCCTGCTCATGAACCCTTTTTTGTCGTCGACCAAATCACCTTATTTTTTTTATCCAGAAAGCTCAACGCGGTTTTTTCAGCCCAGCTTTTTCATCTTCGTTGTTGTTTTTATTTTTTTGCTGGCCGGGTGCTCAGGCTCTGAGCAGACGCAAAAAAAAGAAGTCGTCTCAATAAGCCTATCGCCCTCGCCATTAGTCATTGCCGGAGTTGGTGTTAAATATCAATTGACCTTGAGCGGCAAATTAAACAGCGGCGCTGATGCTGAAACCTTGTCCGGTGTGGTTTGGGCAAGTTCTGATTCATCAAAAGCCAGCGTCGACTCATCAGGCACGGTCACTGCCCGTGCTTTAGGTGAGGTGAATATCGTGGCGGATTATTTTGGCGTTAAGGATACGGTCAATGTCAAAATCGTGGAGGCAGCCTCATTTTCTGTTTTTCCGGCAAACCTCAAAATGACGGCGCTGAATCAACAAATTACGATGCGATATGTTGCAACTGATAACGAAAACACATCAATCATCAAACTGGGGGGGCTGACCTGGCAAAGTTCAGACGACCGTATTGCGTCGGTTGATGGGGCTGGTGTAGTGACAACTCATGCCGTTGGCAGTGTGATTATTTCAGCGACTTATAAAAGTTTGACCGATGTGAGTAACGTCTCAATAGATGAAACCGGTGATGTCATTTCTGGTGCCGCACGATACGAAGACAAGCAATATAGTTCATTGGGCTTCACCGGTGCCTACAATTTTAAACCCATTCGTTATGCCACCATTGAATTGCTGGACGAGGCGGGTCATGTTCTGATGAGTTCATCAACGGATGAAGCCGGTACTTATGCGCTGGGCTATCTGATACCGGATGTTTATTCCGTGCGTTTACTTGCAGAAGTGAAAGCCGCACCCGCGGCAGGTTTCTCGGTGAGGGATATGCAGGGTGCGATTTACAGTTATTTAGCCTCGTCGGCTGCTGGCCAACGGGTTTATCCATTTGATTTAAGCCGGGCATCAACGGCCGCCGGTGTTTTTAACCTGCTGGATGTGACAACCTCATCGGCGGAGTTTGCTGATCTAGTGCTTTTAACTGAGGTCAGTGACCTGGCTATTTACTGGGAGAAAGGTTACAGGCTCGGCGGCACTTATTATTGTACTGGTTATGACAATGTGAATTGCTTTAAAGATAAAGGTATTTATATTATCAGTGTCACGCCATCAGGCGTTGGCCCACTGGATACCGATGAGTTTGATGATGATGTCATCATGCATGAATTTTCGCATTATTTGACCGAAAACTATTCGGTTGATGATTCCCTTGGTGGCGCGCATACCATTACTCAAAATGACAGTGATTTACGCCTAAGCTGGAGTGAGGGCTGGGGAATATTTTTTCCGTCGGCGGTAAAATACTGGTTGGGTGCATCAAACGTTTCGTCTCAGGCGCCGGTCACAACCTATATTGATACGGTGGGTGACAATGAAGCTTTTTTGTCATTTGATATTGAGACAGGCGAAATCGAAGACGGATTTTATTATGCCAGCAGCGAACTTGCGGTTAGTCGCATACTTTGGAATGTGATGCAGACCTTTGATATGCAAAAAATATGGGATGTGTTAGTCAATTATTTTCCGCTACGTGATAAACCCACAAGCCTGCCGTTATTCTGGGACGGTTTGTTAGCGAGTGATTTATATTCAGGCAGTGAGTTAACCTTGCTTGAAGCCATATTTGAAGAACGGCGGGTCATATATCGGGAGGATACTTCAGAGTCGGATGATTCTATATCGACCGCGACAAGTCAGGCGGTTGATTATGTGCCGGTTGAAACAAATACCATCTACAGTGATGGGCTGAATGAAGATGTGGATTTTTTCTCTTTCACCGCACAGGCGGATAAAAATTATTCGGTTTTAACGACTGAGCTGTACAACGGCATTGATACGCTTATTCGTTTGTATGATGCCGGTGGGAATTTGCTGGAAGAAAACGATGATGCCGATGCCACGCTTTATTATTTTTATGATCAGGCTATTTTTGAGTATCGAGTGAGAAATGATAGCACTGCGATGGCCTCAAAAATTAATTTTACCGCGACATACAGCGGCGAATATTTTGTCGAAGTTAGAAATGCAGATAAACAGCTGTCAGAATTTGATTTTGTCGGGCATTATGGGTCGTACAAGCTGGTGGTCAATCGAAATAACTAATGAATAACTAAACGAGTTATGCTGAACGTATGAGTATAGCGACACGAATTGTTTTTTCAGCTTGTTATAATTTAGGTCGATACATTAATAATGTCTTTTTTATGTCTTGCACAACGGCAAATGAATAAATAATGAACTCTTTTGATTTTAAGCAGCTAAACCTGAGCGGGTTGACCCAGGCCTTTACCGCTTACATGCCGGCGATTACATCCGGGGCACTGGTGATTGTGCTAGCTCAGTCCCTGGCTGATGTTACCTGGGATTTAATGCCAGAGAACCCGTTTGTCCCGCCACCTGAAACTTCGGCCGGCTCATTATCTGGTACCAGCGCGATTACGGCGTCGTCAACGATGACGAGTTATTCTAAAATCACCGGTTTTCATCTGTTTGGTACAGCAGAAAACGAAGCCGCGAAGCCGGCTGTTGTTGCACCCACACTTTCGAGCGAAGATGCACCGGACACGCAGTTAAGGCTCACCTTAAAAGGGGTTGTGGCCTCAAGTGATATGATGGAGGCATGGGCAATTGTTGCCGACAGAACCGGTAATGAAGACGGTTACGGGATTGGTGGGGCCTTACCCGGCGGGGCAACGTTAAAAGAAATTTATTCAGACCGGATTATTTTATTGTACAACGGTCGTCTGGAAACCTTGCGTTTGCCAAAGGTGGAACTCAAAGGCAGCACTAATGTAAGCGCAATTAGCAACAACCGAGGCTCAAATACGCGCCGCAGCACACGGCGAACAAGCGCGATCACCGGTAGTGTTAATCGATTATCCTCCCAGGCAACTCAGACATTAAGGGATTATAAAGATAAATTATTAAATGATCCTCAGTCGGTGATGAACAGCGTTCGGGCGGAACCCTATCGACAAGGCGGCAAGCTTAAAGGCTATCGAATATTTCCCGGCAAAGATAAACAGTTGTTCGGCCAAATTGGACTGGAGCCGGGTGATATCGTTACATCTGTTAACGGCATTGAGCTGGATAGTCCGTTAAAAGGGTTGGAGATTATGCAGCAATTATCCGATACGTCTAATGTGTCGGTTAATGTATTACGAAACGGCGTGAGCCAGACATTTGAGTCCTCACTAAATTAATTAAATTTACGCCATGGGCACTTGTCTCGGTGTAAACTGACATATACCCCATAAATCACCACATAATAAAAATGTCACTGGAACAGAATTAATGCAAGTTCGAAATAATTACCTGGAAAAATGTGCAAAAGTCGGTTTTTTTGGCGGTTTGTTGATCGGATTGTTGCTGCTAAGCAATGTTTCGTTCGCAAAATCTATCACGTTAAACATGAAAGGCGCTGATATTAAGGCGGTTATCGCAACCGTGGCCGAGGCAACAGGTAAAAACTTTATTATTGATCCCCGGGTTAAGGGTAAAGTGACCATCATTTCGACCAAGCCGCTAAATAAAAGTCAGTTGTACCAGGTTTTTCTCGCCATTCTTGATGTGCATGGTTTCACCGCCGTTCCGTCGGGTGACAATGTGATCAAAATCATGCCTGACTCCGATGCCAAACATGCAGGCACACCATCTCAGGGTAAAGGCGAAGAAATGATCACGCGAGTGGTTGAAATCAAACACATTGCCGCCGCGCAACTTGTGCCGATTTTACGTCCGCTGGTGCCACCACAGGGTCATCTTGCGGCACATGCACAAACCAATGTGTTAATTATTGCTGATCGGGTAAGTAACATTAATCGATTGATGAAAATCATTAAAAAAATCGACGAACCCAGCAGCAGCGAAATAGAAGTTATTCAGCTTCAGCATGCATCAGCCAGCGAAGTGGTACGGGTTTTAACCAGTTTAAGGCAAAAAAACAAAAAAAGTAAAACTAAAACCGATGCGCTCACACTCGTTGCGGATGAACGTACAAACTCTATTTTAATGGGCGGGGATAAATCAACACGATTGGCCATGAAGGCGCTGGTTGTGCATCTGGATACGCCATCTGAAACAGTGGGTAATACCCATGTGATTTATTTGCATTACGCCAAAGCAAAAGACCTGGTTACGGTATTGACCGGTGTGGGTAAAACCAAAGCAAGGGCCGGCACAAAAGGTACAAAGTCCCGTTCATCAACGAAAACAGCGTTTAATATTCAGGCCGATGAGTCATCCAATGCGCTGGTTATTACCGCAGCACCGGATGTTTATCGCTCGCTACAGCATGTGATAAAAAAACTCGACGTGCGCCGCGCTCAGGTGATGGTTGAGGCTATTATTGCTGAAATATCGGCAAACAAAACCAATGAGCTTGGCATACAGTGGTTTGCCGATGGCTCGCCATCCGGTGTGGCGCCGATCGCGGCAACTAATTTTGGTACGCCCAGTTTAGCGCAGGTTGGTGGTGCGTTGGCGGGTGCAGGAGCGGTGGACCCTAGCGGATTACTAGGCTCAGGATTAACCCTGGGCCTTGGTCGAATTGATAGTGATGTGTTTAATTTTGGTGGTTTGTTACGTGCGCTTGCGGCCACCAGCGCAGCTAATTTACTGTCGACGCCAAGCATAGTTACCATGGACAATGAAGAAGCTGAAATTTTTGTTGGCCAGGAAGTGTCTATCCCCTCGGGTAGTTTTACGCCCGTCGCCGGTAGCGCCACTAACCCTTTTACCACGTTCAAATTAAAACAGGTGGGTATTCGATTAAAGGTTAAACCACAAATAAATGAGGGTAGCGCCATTAAGCTGGATATCGAACAGGCGGTTGATGCAATTACCGCAGGTCAGGCGGGTACTGCCGGTCTGGTTACCAGTCAGCGAACCATAAAAACCAGTGTGCTGGTTGAGGATGGCGAAATTATCGCATTGGGTGGTTTAATTTCTGACGATGAAACTAACACTGTGCAGAAAGTACCGTTGCTTGGGGACCTGCCATTATTGGGGGCGCTGTTTCGATATAAAAATGAGATAAAAGACAAAAAAAATCTGATGGTCTTTTTGCGCCCCATTATTTTAAGGGATGCGGCGACTAACAGTGATATTTCCGGTTCGAAATACCGCCACATGCGAGACGTACAATTGATGCGTCGTGATATTGAAAGAGATAATAAGACGCCTGAAAAAGAAATGTCGATGGTGATGCCTAGACTCGAAGACATGATATTAAAGAAAAAGAAACCTGTACCCGCTAAAAAACCGGATGCTGCTGAAGCTTTCCTCGATGAAGAATAATCGTCAGGCTTTATGAAGATGTATAACCCAAAAAATGCGAATGAAATCGATTTGCCTGTTTTTGCTGCTGGTGATGCTGCCAGCCCAAATGAAACGGGCGAAATTATTGATGTAGACGCGATCAATGACGCCGTTGCCGATACCGTCATTGAAAACAAGCGCGTCTCGTTCGCTTTCGCAAAACGCCATCAAATTATTCTCGACACGATTGCCGGTGCTGACGGCAAAAATAATTATTACATTCATTGTGGCCCTGATACCCGTTTGCAAACCTTAAACGAGTTGCGCCGATATTTGCGTGTGCCATTAAAGTTGGAAATGCACAACCCCGAAGAATTTAATCGCCGCCTGCAGGAAAACTACGAGCAGGGTTCAAATGAAGCCATGCAAATGGCAGATGAACTTGGCGAAGAGTTAGACTTATTCAGTGTCGCTCAGGAGCTGGGTGAACCGGAAGACTTACTCGAAGCCGCCGACGATGCGCCGATTATTCGCCTGATTAATGCGTTGTTGACCGAAGCAATCAAAGAAGGTGCGTCGGATATTCATATCGAACCCTATGAAAATCGCTTAGTTGTACGATTGCGGGTCGATGGTGTTTTACGTCAGGTGCTAGAACAGAAAAAAGCCATCACCTCCCTGATTGTGTCACGTATCAAAGTCATGGCAAAGCTGGATATTGCCGAAAAACGGTTGCCGCAGGATGGCCGGATTTCACTGCGTATTGCCGGTCGTTCGGTTGATGTGCGTGTCTCTACCATGCCGTCAAGTCACGGTGAGCGGGTTGTTTTACGGTTGCTCGACAAGCAGGCGGGCCGAATCGATCTCGAAAAACTTGGCATGGCTAAATCATCACTAGATGTCATGGTGCAGATGATTAAAAAGCCGCACGGTATTATCCTCGTTACCGGCCCGACAGGTTCGGGTAAAACCACTAGTCTTTATGCAGTGTTGACGCGTTTAAATGATCGTCAACGTAACATTATGACCGTTGAAGACCCGATTGAATATCACCTCGACGGCATCGGTCAGACTAATGTCAACAGTAAAGTTGAAATGACCTTCGCTAAAGGTTTGCGGGCGATTCTTCGCCAGGACCCGGACGTGGTCATGATTGGTGAAATTCGTGACCTTGAAACCGCCGAAATTGCCGTGCAGGCGAGTTTGACCGGGCATCTGGTGTTGTCCACCTTACACACAAATACCGCGGTTGGTTCTGTTACCCGGTTGCGTGACATGGGTGTTGAGCCCTTTTTATTATCATCCAGCTTAGTGGGTGTTGTGGCTCAGCGTCTGGTTCGTGTTTTATGCCCGGCTTGTAAAAAACCGTTAACAGCTACTCAGGCCGATTGCCAGTTACTGGGTGTTGATTCCGTCAGTCCACCGACATTATTCCAGCCGGATGGCTGTGCTGAATGTAATCATTTAGGGTATCGCGGCAGAACCGGTATTTACGAAGTGATCGAAATTGATGACCAGATGCGTGAAATGATTCATGACGGATCCGGTGAGCATCAACTTGAAGAATATGCGCGAAAATCCTCGCCGGGTATCAGACAGGATGGGGTTCGTCGAATATTAAACGGCGAAACTACGCTGGAAGAAGTTTTACGTGTAACGCGGGAATCCTAGGTGGCCGCATTTGAATACAAGGCACTTGATGCCAGCGGAAAAGAAAGCAAAGGTGTATTAGAGGCGGATAACTCGCGTCAGGTCAGGCAAATTTTGCGTGATAAAGGGCTAATGGCTCTTTCCGTTGAAGAAACCCGCCAGCGCGAAGCGCAAAAGAGTAAACAAATCGCCTTGTTTAACAGCGTCAGTGCGGCTGATCTTTCATTGTTAACCCGACAGTTATCTACCCTTGTCCGCTCCGGTTTGCCGGTAGAAGAAGCATTGCAGGCGGTGTCAGAGCAAACCGAAAAACCTCGCTTAAAAAGCATGATGATGGGGGTACGTTCGCGTGTGCTCGAAGGGCACTCACTGGCAACCGCATTAAGTGATTACCCTCATGTATTTAACGAATTGTTTCGTAGTACCGTCGAAGCCGGTGAGCAGTCCGGCCACATCAATACGGTGTTAGATCGCCTTGCCGATTATACTGAAGGCCGACAGCAGTTACAGCAAAAAATGATGATGGCTCTGATGTATCCGGTGTTGATCAGTATTGTAGCAGTTGTTGTTGTGATTTTGCTGTTAGCTTATGTGGTGCCTCAGGTGGTTGAAATGTTTGATCACATCGGCCAGGAATTACCAGCACTCACAATTGGCATGATCGCCACCAGTAACTTCATTACCGAATACGGCATATACGTCGCGGCGGTGCTGGTATTGTTGTTTCTCGGTTTTCAGTACATGTTAAAAAATGAAATCTTTAAGCGTCAGTACCATAAACTTTTGCTAAAAATCCCCCTGATTTCACGTTTGGTTACTGGTGTAAATACGGCTCGTTTTGCGAGAACGTTTAGCATCTTAGCCGCCAGTGGGGTACCAATACTGGATGCTATGCGTATTTCATCTCAGGTACTGGTTAACCTGCCCATGCGTGACGCGGTTGAAGAAGCGTCCGACCGGGTGCGAGAAGGCGCCGGCATTAGCAAATCACTTGCAGCCAGTGGTTACTTTCCACCGATGATGGTTCACCTTTTAGCCAGCGGGGAGGCCAGCGGTAATCTGGAAGAAATGTTAGCGCGTTCCGCCGAAAGCCAGGAGCGTGAAATGGAAGCCCTGATGGGTACGATAATGGGTTTGTTTGAGCCGCTGATGATCCTGTTTATGGGTGCCACCGTGCTGGTTATTGTGCTGGCGATAATGATGCCGATTCTGGATATGAATCAGCTGGTTAAATAGTAACGCTTTAACTTTTTTTAATATCTACCTACCTATTTTTATCTCTGTCTCATTTTTTTAGTCATCATCGTTTGCTTGTTCTTATCAGTGTCTAGTGTCATTAACGCTAAACCTAGAAAAATCAGTTGATCCACGAGCTAGAGCACAACTACTTGATTCGCTTGGCTATATGATAAAGATTTGATTCACCAACCAGGTGAACGCAAACTTTTTCATTACGCCAATCAAACCAATTACTTGCACTCTATTCTCGCGTCCAACTGATTTTTCTAGGTTTATCGTAGTAAAACGATTTTAAGGGTTTAACATGGTTACGAAAAAAGTTTATCAGGGTTTGTTTTTCAAACTGGCATTACCTGTTGTGATATTTTCGGCGGTTGCAATTACGGCACTGGGTTTTTATATTCCTGACCAAATTAAGCAAAGAGCGATTAACGGCGCCACAACTGCTTCTGAGCAAACGGCTAACCAATTTAAAGTCTTACGTAAATATTATGTACGAGTTATAACCTAATCTGGTGTTTCACCTATTGAAAAGAAGCGGCGTATCTGGTTGATTGTCGTTATCAGACCAACAACCAACACAGGAGATACGCCACTATGAACAAGGATAACGTGATTAAACTTATACGGTTAAACGATAGCCCTTTTCAAAACTATTATAAAAGCTACTTACAAACGCCAATAGAGCCCGTTCGACAGCGTTTACGGTTCACCCAAATCGCGTTATCTAATATCGCATTGGTGAAAATAGCGTCGCCTATGTCTGCACCGTGTAAATCGGCCCCCTGAAGGTTGGCGTTGCTAAAATCAGCGCCGCTGAGTTCGGTGTTGTCCAGTTTGGCGCGAGTAAAATTAGCATTCTGGAAGTTTGCATCTTCCAGTACGCTAAAGCTTAAAACCGCGTGGTGAAATTTGGCACCCTCAGCGTTTATTTCAATCATTTTTGCCTGCTCAAAGTTGCTGAAGCTGAAGTCACTTTGGCTCAAGTTGGCTTCGTTAAGGTTGGTATTATAAAAACTGGATTTACTTAGGTTGGATTTGATAATTTGCGCTTGCCGCATGTCTGCGCGGTCAAATTTTGATGACGCCAGGCGAGCACCAATGATGCTGATATTTTTCATGCTGGCACTGACAAATCGGGCTTTTTTGGCTTTTACCCCGTCAAGGATAGCATTGTTCAGGTTAGCGGAGCCCAGATCAGCGTTTGTCAGCCGGGCTTTTTTTAAATTGGCGCCGCTGAGATTAATGCTTTTTAAAACAGCTTCGGTTAAATCCTGTCTTTGAAAATCCTGTTTTGCCTTGTCACAACCATCCCAGTTAACTTGCGGCGCGGGGGTGTCAGTGCAGGCTGCGTTGACCATCGTCGGGGTGACGAAAAACAGGGAAATAGCAATAAATGAAAGTTTGTTCATTGATTAAGTACGTTTGTTATCGAGTTTTTATATGTTACCAGATAAATAAAAAGTGAAGTAACTAATCTTTTTTGCTCAAATCGGCAATTGGTGTCAGGCTGGTATTCAATCTATAATGGGCGAATAGATGGAGTAGCTCAATGGATAAGCAGTTCAACAAATAAATGTGTGAATCGCTTTGGCTTTAGTTTTAACTGATTAGTTGTGAATAGTGTTAAAGAAAGCCGGAAAATAGTGAAAATGGAGAGTAAATTGATTAATAAACCACTTAATCGCCGACAAAAAAGTCATCCGGGTAAGGCAACGGGTTTTACCTTAATCGAAGTCATGGTTGTTATCGTGATATTAGGTATTCTTGCGGCGGTTGTTGTGCCGCGGGTAATGGACAGACCCGATACCGCGCGCGTAACCAAGGCAAAGCAGGATATACGCACACTCGAAAGTGCTTTGAATCTATATAAGCTTGATAACTTTAATTACCCAAGCACCGATCAGGGGTTAGAGTCGCTTGTTACCGAACCTTCCGGTTCACCTGAAGCAAAAAACTGGAAATCCGGTGGTTATATCGGTCGTCTGCCGAATGATCCCTGGGGTAACGAATATCAATATTTAAATCCGGGCGTCAATGGCGCGATTGATATTTTCACTTACGGTGCCGATGGCGAAGAAGGTGGCGAAGATATGAATTTCGATCTGGGTAACTGGAACCTGGATCAATAAAGTTCGTTTCTATGCCAGCGCTCGTTATATTGGCGTCAATGGCCCGGGTGGATATAAAAAATACCCCGGGGTGTCCCCCTTCTCCCGTTTTTAATCGCACTGGTTTCAATAGCACTGGTTTCAATAGCACTGGTCTCAATAGTACTGGTTTTAAATCCACCCGCTTGAATCACGGTTTTACCTTGATTGAGCTGATGGTTGTCATCTTGATTGCCGGTATGCTGGTTACGTTTGCCTCGTTATCGGTGAGTAATAGCGCGGACAAACAACTTGAAACCGAAGCTAAACGTTTTGTCTCATTGGTCAAATATGCGGCAGATGAAGCCATCATGAATAGTCGTGAAATTATCCTTAAAATTGAAGAACAGCGATACAGTTTCGCCGAGCCAGGGTTGAACAATACGCTAATTGACCTGGGTGAGGATGACCCGGTTTTTCGGGCGCGGGAATTGCCCGATCACATGCATATCAGTGGTGAAATTGCCGGTGAAAAACTCATTTTTGAGGAAAAAAGAGACAAAGATGCGCCGCCGGATTTTGCTAAAATTGGTATTTTTTCCAGTGGTGAAATACTGCCTTTTTTAATCGTATTTTCGCAGGATGACGGCACGCAGTTTGAGGTGTCTGGTGATTTTGCCGGCAAGTTAGAGTATTTAGGTCGTGCGAGCTCAAATTAAGAAAAAAAACCGTGGTTTTACCTTACTTGAAGTGCTTATCGCCCTGGGTGTATTAGGTATTGCCCTGGGTGCAATCACGCAAAGTGTGGGCTCCACCATCAGCAATGTGAGTTACCTGCGCGACAAAACCTTTGCTCACTGGGTTGGTATGAATCGTATTGCTGAGTTGCGCTCTAATGCTAAATGGCCTTCTGTGGGCAGCAGTGATGGCAGTGAAGTTATGGGTGAGCATGAATGGCACTGGAAAGAAAAAGTTAGCCCATTAAGTGCCGAGTTTAAAAACCTGCGCCGAATAGAAATTGAAGTGCGTACCGAACGTAATGATAAACAAGCCCTGATTTCGCTGATGACCGTGATCGGGAAACCAAACAAGTGACATCTCAAACTCTGCGGCTATTTTCATCACAACCGAAATCACAAGATGCTTTCACCTTACTTGAATTGTTGATCGCAATGTCGATTTTTTCAATTTTATCCTTAATGGCCTACAGCGGCCTGCAATCCATTATTACTACAAAAGCACACACTGAAGCCGTCTCCCAACGATTAGTTAAACTGCAACAGGCTTTTATGTTTATCGGCCGCGACATCGAGCAGGCAACCAGCCGAAGTGTACGTGACGGTTTTGGTGATGTTCAGCCGGCGATGCTCGGCGGTGCCTTCGGTCGGGAGTTATTAACCCTGACCCGTGCCGGTTACTCGAACCCATTACAGCTTAAGCGTAGTCGTTTGCAGCGCGTGGCTTATCGGCTGGAGGATGACAAATTACTTCGGTTAAGCTGGCGAATGCTGGATCAGGATTTTAATCAGCAACCACAAAGCCGGGAGTTGCTTGAGAAAGTGGAAAGGGTCGATATTCGTTATTTTGATCGCGCCGCGCAGCCGCAGCTGCAATGGCCCAGTGGTTTTGGTGAAAATGACAATATACTGCTGCCAGCTGCGGTAGAGATCACTTTAACGCTGGAAGACATGGGCGAGGTTCGGCGTTTATTCGCGGTTTCCCCCGGTGAGATGATTGCCCCAAAATGAAAAAACTTCACTTAACTCATTCTCACAAAGAACAAAACGGCGTGGCTTTAATTACGGCACTGTTGATTGTTTCGTTGGCGACCATCATGGCGGTGTCGTTAATTTCACGACAATACATGGATGTTCGACGCACGGGTAACATCATGAATTCGGATAAGGCCTATTTACAGGCATTAACCATGGAAGTCTCTGCGGCGCAATTGTTAACCTTCTCGCGCAAAGAATTAAAAAGAAAGTATGATGACATAGAAGAGTTTGATCAGGCCGTGCTGGGTTTAAACGCCAATGCCATGAAAGTTGCGGAGAACGAGGCCAGTGTTCAATTGGCGCTGATTTATCCCGAAGCGCGGTTTAATATAAACGCCTTAATCGGCCGCGACGGTAAAGTAAACAAAGCGCAGCAGGATCGCTTTCGTCTTTTATTAAGCGAGGTTCTGCGCGACATCGGTGAGTCGGAATCCCGTGCTGACGAACTGATTGCCAGTTTGCTGGACTGGATGGATGACGATGAAGATGTGCGTCCCAGTGGCGCTGAAGATAGTCTCTATGAATCGAAAGATCCGCCATATAAAACGGCTAACCGCAGCATGGTCAGTATATCAGAGTTGCAACTGGTTGAAGGTTTTGAGCCAGTGTTGTTGTACGGCATACCCAAAGATGAAAAAGATGAAAACAGCGAAGCAATTCCCGGACTTTTGAGCTACGTCACGGTCTTGCCGGATAAAAATAGTACAATAAACGTGAATCTGGTGACTGACCCGAAAATGATAAAATTGTTATCGGTTTATATCACCGACACCATGGCGACGGATATTCTCGCCGCGCAACCCTTTGAAGATTTAAGTCAGTTTATCAACCACGAAGTCTGGGATGAGATTAAATCGAGTGACAACGGCGGCGGTGAAAACTGGAAAAAATTAAAAAAATCACTCAAAGAGGCGCAGTTTGCGCTTAATGTGCAAAGTAGTTACTTTGTTGCCAGATCAACGGCGAGCCTGGGTAAAAGTGTTTTCATCTTAAACAGTCTGGTGTACGTCGCTAAAGACGGTACCAAACTTGAAGTGATTTCACGGACGGTGGGTCGAGACGCAATATGAAAGACTCGGTGCGATGGTACTCGAAATACAATAATACTCGAAATACAAAGACTTGCACCTTATAATGAATTTATCGTTTTTGAAAAGCGATAATGCCGATACAGCGCATAATAAATAGAGCAGATATTAAGTAAACGATGCGAGACCAGATAATTATTCGAATGCCAGCCAAAGGTGATAATACTTTCAGCTGGATCAAACTATCGTCAGAGATTTTATCCCCTGTTATAGCGCGGGGCGCTATTGATGAGCTGACAAATGCTTCGGTGGGTTTTCAGGTCATTGTGTTGGTACCTGGCAGCGACGTTGTTATGTTGAATGTGGCCGTGCCGACGCAGAATAAGCAGCGAATGCTGAAGGCCATTCGATATACCAACGAAGATGACCTGGCGACGGACGTTGAGTCGCTTCACTTTTCATTGGGCAAAATTGAAGAAAAAGACAAAGTGCCGGTTGCGGTTGTCGATATTGCGTTGATGGATCAATGGCAGGGTTTGTTTCAGGCAGCCGGATTGTCGGTTGATTTGATGATGCCCGAAATGCTGGCACTGCCTTTTGTTGATGATGAAAGCGAACTTAACATTGTTATCGATGAAAATGCCGTATGGTTCAGGCGCGGTGCTTATGATGCGCTTTATGTTGACCTTGATAACCTGAATTTAATGCTGACACTCTGGCTCAATGATCACGAAGGCGATTTGCCGGTGTCGATTGTTGTCTGGTGTGATGGTGGTGAAAAAAAGATTTCAGAATTGAAGTTGGATGTGCCGGAAGAAATTCAGCTGCGATATCAAACTAATACCGAAGGAAAAGCTGGATCAAACGGTTTGCTGGGTATTTTAGCCGCTCAGCCAATTAATTTTGAAAAAAGTATTAATCTATTGCAGGGTGATTATAGTCGTCGTGAACAAATCGGTAAAATCTGGCGGCCGTGGCGGCTGGTAGCATCGTTAGCCGGTGCATTGTTTATTTTGCAGTTAGGCCTGGCCATTAGTCAAAGTTCCTCGCTTGAGTCTCAAAAAACGGCTTTAAAAGCCGAAGCAAAAAAAATATATAAAGATGCGTTTCCAGACGCGCGCCGGATTGTCAATCCCACTCGCCAGATGGCGCAAAAATTAAAAGAATTAAAAGGCGGCACCCCAACAGCTTCTGTTACCTTTCTTTCCCTGCTTGCCGATACCGGCCCGGTTTTTAAGGCGACAACTGGACTGAACCTGAAAAGTATTCGATATAAAAATAATATGCTCGACGTTGAGTTAGAAGTACCCAACTATCAGGTGCTAGATCAACTGAAACAAAAACTCAGCAAAGCCGGTGAGCGTACTGTTGAAATTCAATCAGCGGTAACGCGAAAAAATATCGTTCAGGGGCGTTTGCAAATTAAAGGGCTGGCCTCATGAAAAGTTACTGGCAGCACTTAAAATTCCGTGAGCGCTTGTTGGTTTTGATTGGCGGCGGCATTTTTTCTGTGCTGATGCTTTATTTGATTGTACTAGAGCCGCTGACAATCAAAGTCGATCAGTTAACCGTTAAAGTTGAAAAGCAGAAAAAACAGGTTCAGCAGTTAAAAAAAATGGCAAAGGAAGTCGCGTCCCTGCAAAAAAGTAGTGGTACTACTTCATCAAAGCGCCGGGGGCAGTCATTGCTAGTATTGGTTGACCTAACTTCCAAGCAAAATAAACTTGGCAAGAGCATTTCCCGCGTTGAGCCTGATGGTTCTGCCAGGGTGCGGGTGTGGCTTGAGTTGGCGGCGTTTGATGACTTAACGAAATGGCTGAGCGGCCTGGAGTTGAAATACAATATCCTGGTTGAGTCAGCTGTCATTGATAAAACAACCTCAGTAGGCCGGGTAAATGCGCGTATGGTTTTTGTTGAGGGTGGTGTATGAAGTCGTCTGTAAAATACCTTCTTCTGGGCCTGGCTTTTTATCTGGTTTTCCTGTTTGTTCAATTGCCGGCAAATAAAATTTATTTCTTTGCCGAAGATTTCATTGAAGATAAAAAACTACCGCTAAAAATTTACGGCTTGAGTGGCAGTATCTGGAAGGGTGAGGCTAAACGCATTTATTATGATGGTAAAGACTTCAATCAGGTCGCCTGGGATTTTCACCCGCTGGCGCTTTTAACCGGCAATTTTTCCAGTAATTTTCGTTTTAAAAATGAAGACAGTGATGCCAGTGGTCTGGTTTCCTACAGTTTTAGCGGCACCTTAACGGTTGAAAACCTGAGCGCAAACATGCTGGCGACTGAAGTCTTAAAATTAGCGAAAATACCGGCGTTTAAACTGGGCGGTGAGTTTAAATTGAATTTGCCTCGTTTGATTATCTCAGAAAAACGTCTGACGTTTATCAGCGGTCGTTTATTGTGGGCTGATGCTAAATCAATTTTTCCGCAAAAATTAGACCTGGGTAATCTTGTTGTTGATCTGTCGACTGGTGAAGATGACGTGATTTCCGCCAAGCTAAAAGACGGTGGTGGCGCATTAGAATTAGGGGGTGGCCTAACCCTTGCCCCGGATGGAAAATACAATTTCACCGGTCAGTTTGCCGCGCGCGACGGACGCAATTCTGTGCTGGGACGCGCCCTGGGGTTTATGGGTAGGTACAACGCAAACGGAAAAGCGATTCTGGTGCGTACCGGAAACGTGTCCGAATTTAGTTTTTTGCTTAAATAAAGCGCCGGATAAAAAACGCCTTTAGTTTTCGTCAATGTACTCATGGCCGCTTATAACCGGGTGTTCACAGCCTGAATTAAGGTATTTAGTCGGTTCCTTTCGCAAGTTGACTTCAACGTATTGAAAATGACATATCCGGCCCCTTGGGTATGATACCCAAAGGATTTAACGCTTTTATTGAACCTAGAAAAATTAGTTGATCCACGAGCTAGAGCACAACTACTTGATTCGCTTGGCTATATGATAAAGATTTGATTCACCAACCAGGTGAACGCAAACTTTTTCATTACGCCAATCAAACCAATTACTTGCACGCTATTCTCGCGTCCAACTGATCTTTCTAGGTTGAACAATACCCCTGTTTGATGTGGTCAAAATTCACCGTGTCTGAAATGCAGGAAGTCGCAAAAATTCGATTGTTCATTGATGCGCTTCTGGCTCACTTCAGTAGCAAGTGGCAAGTAGCATGAGGCAGCGATCTGTTCATACAATATCTAACCCGGAGTCTTTGACTAAATCCTTGTTCACATCAACGTTCAGCAAATGAGGTAAATCATCCGGGCCGATGGGTAGAATATCTTCGAGCATTTCGGTGAAAAAAGGATAACCTTTACGCGCACCCCACTGGGCAAAGTCTTCATTTAACCGTTTTTCGTCAGACTGGTATGCGTGTTTCATGAGTTGCAACGCATCTTCAAAGCGGGCAGCAGGGACATCAACGCTTTGTAAAATTTCTTTGTTAGTGTCAGCGCGTTGAACGCATAACCGGTAAAAAGGCACTATTTTGCCAAAAACACGTTTTCCTATCTTGTGAACAGCGAGTTGGGTTGGTTTTAACTCAAACCCGTCGGCGGGTTTAATGTGTGCCTGGTGTATTGACTGATTTTGCGCTGCAGCAAGATCGATATGGTCAGACTTTATTACTGTGTTTGACATAAAATGACTCCTTAAACTTAAACAACCTGGGTCTAAGTATTCCCGGAAAGGCTTCCAAGTTTAGACAAGGTCTTGAATAAAACGTATCGCACAAAACAACGTATGCTGCACAAAGTACCTTAAACGAAGTACCTTAAACGAAGTACCTTAAACAAAGTACCTTAAACAAAGTACCTTAAACAAAGTGCTCTACATTTTATCTAATGGGACTATAAGTTATTTTAGTTCAAATTTGGTGAATTGCACGAATTATTTAATGACTTGAGCTAGTCATGGGAAAAATGGGAGGCAGGCGCATAAACAATTAATAGGCGCCGCTGTTTTAGTTTTATGGTCTAAAAATCGCGTTAACATCAATGTGATACGATTCTACCGACGACTTTGTATGGTGTGCAGCTGGTGGTTTAAGTGCTAAAATATAGGCAAAGAGCGATAACAATATTATAAATCGTAATATGCTGACACTACACTCGTTTACTCGAAATCTCCTTTGAAAAGAGGCTGGACAATGCCGATGAACAATATTAATGGATAGTAAAATCGATAATAAAGACTGCTCATGTAATCAGCAATTCCGGTCAAAACCGCAAAGTCATGATGCTATTGCCCTGTATACCGAAGGTGATACATTATTTGACGATATGTTGCTGGCAATTAATAATGCACAGTCCGAAATTCAAATGGAGACCTATATTTTTGCTGACGATGAAGTCGGCAGACTTTTTTCACAGGCCTTGTCAGCGCGTGCAAAATCAGGGGTGAAGGTGCGTTTGATGGTGGATGCGGTTGGCTCCATGTTTCAGCTTAAGCACATGGGAGCCGAGATGAAAAAAGCAGGCGTTGTGGTTCGGCATTTTCATCGCTGGCACTGGCGTCATCCGTTAAGATATAATCGACGCGATCATCGTAAGTTATTAGTGGTTGATGCTAAAACGGCATTTCTTGGCGGGTTTAATATTCACCGGCAGAGCTCGCTGTTATATTACGGCGAGACGCGCTGGCGCGATACTCATACGCGTTTTTGCAGCGAGTTAGCGCGACAGGCAGGTGAATTGTTTGACGCATTCTGGCGTGGTGAAAAACGTTTTTTGCCAGCGAGTGGCAGGCGGGATAATAGCGTCCTGGTGCCTAATCAGAGCCGTATCTGTCGTCAACGGCTTGCCTGCATTTATGATGCGGCGCTGAACAACGCGCAAACTCAAATATGTTTAACGACACCTTATTTTGTGCCTGACCACCGTACCCAGAAAGCCTTGCTCTCCGCCGCTAAGCGCGGTGTAAAAGTGCATTTACTGGTGCCACGAAACAGTGATGTGCGTTTGGCGCGATGGGCAGCGAATGCGGTTTATGCGCATTTACTGGACGGCGGCGTTCAAATTTTTGAATACATACCCCGAATGTTACATGCCAAGGTTGTCATCGTTGATGGCGAATGGGCCACCGTGGGCACGGCAAATTTAGATTACCGAAGCCTGTTCCAGAATTATGAATTAAACCTGGTGAGTAACGATGCTGATCTTTGTGTCAGTTTGCAAACCCAATTTGAAACGGATTTGTTAGAATCCTCACAGGTGTGTAGTGCGCGCTGGCAACAACGCCCTTGGATACCCAGGCTGGCGGAATTGTTGGGCTGGAGTGTGCGGCGCTGGTTATAATTCACATAAAATAAAAACTCAAAAAAGGAGCTAATATGGTGCATGATCCGGTTTGTTTAATGGAACTCAATCCGCGTAAGGCAAAGGCAGTAGCCAAGCACCTGGGGCGCAGTTATTATTTTTGTTCAGAAAACTGTAAAAAAACATTTTTAGAACAACCCGAAACATTTTTACATAAGGCACCGGGCATGCGTTTGACGGTTGGTGTGATGGGGTCTGCCGATAAAGACCAGTCGCCACAGGGTAAGGCCATCGCTTATGAATTAGGCCAGGCAATTGCTGAACAGGGTTTTGTTTTAATTACGGGTGCCTGCCCGGGGTTGCCTTACGAGTGTGCCCGTGGCGCCCTCAGTCGTGATGGCATGTCGGTGGGGGTTTCGCCCGCGTTAAGTCTTGATGAACACGTGCATAAATATCATTCACCATCGGACAGCTTTGACGTCTTAATTTATACTGGCAGTGGCTTGATGGGCAGAGAAGTCACTAATATTCGATCTAGCGATATGGTTATTATTCTGGGTGGGCGTTCGGGCACGCTGGGGGAATTTGCGATTGCCTTTGATGAAGGGAAACTAATCGGTGTGCTTGAAGGCAGTGGTGGTATTACCGAAAAAATTTCTGATATTGTCGACAGTTTTGGCGACAAGGATACCGGTGCAAGGCTGGTTTATGATGCTGACCCGAAGCAGTTGATTGAAAAATTGTCACATATTTACCTAACGACGCACTATAAGCACCCATCAAATTTTTGTAATGACACTTCACCAGCAGGCTAGTGACATAAGTAACGCGGCTCAGATGACAGAGGGAATATAAAATCAGCGCTACGCCGACAAAAAAAATAATTCAGGCGATGAGTACGCCATTGGCATCTATTTTTGGTAGTGGGTTTCTTGTGGTTGTGCCTGTTCTGTCCAGCGCTATTGGGCCTTACGCCGCATTCGCAATGATTGTGGTTGCTATCGTCGCCTTTTTTGTCGGTAGCGTGGTCAGATACAATATTCTTCACGCTGAACCTGTGCTGGCTGAGGGTGCTCAATCAGGCACTCAGCCTGGTGTTCAGTTAATTACAGTTGTTGTTGAGCGTCTCTCTGATTTTGCACTAGTGGCTGCGTATGTCGTGTCAGTGTGTCTGTATGTCCATATCATGTCTGCTTTTGTACTGACTGCGTTTGGCTTTGATACGGAATTTAATAAAAGTTTACTAACGACTGTTGTTATTGGCATTATTACCGTGATCGGTCTTTTTGGCGGACTAAAACCGCTGGAAGAACTGGAGCGTTGGGCGTTGTATGTGACGATTGTTATCGTCGCATTATTGCTGCTTATGTTTGCGGTTTATGACATAAGCCAGTATCTCACTTTTAAACAATTTAACTTACCTGAAATGCCGGATCGCACTGCCTGGGAGGTTTTGACGATTGTCGCAGGCGCGCTCATTATCGTCCAGGGTTTTGAAACCACGCGTTATCTGGGTGATTATTTTGATGTGTCTACTCGAATTCTGGCATCACGCTGGTCACAGTATTTTTCGCTGAGCATTTATGTGTTATTTGTTGTTTTAGCGCAACCGATCGTGTCGCAATTAAACGGGGTTTACGGCGACAATAGTTTGATTTTTATTGCTGCTACGGCATCGTTCCTGTTACCTGTTCCCTTGATCATTGCGGCGAGCGTGTCTCAGTTTTCTGCGGCGGTTGCTGACACGATTGCCGCCGCCGAAAATATCCGCGAGGCCAGTAAACAGCGTATAAAACCGCGCTGGGGTTATTTGTTGATTGGTGTAATGGCCATGCTATTGGCCTGGACCGGCTCGACGTTTGAAATTATCGTATTGGCGTCGCGGGCGTTTGCGTTTTATTACCTGTTACAGTGTGTTGTTGCTTTTTCGGTTAGCCAAAGTATTAAGGAGCGTAGTCTGTTTATTTTTGTTGCTGTTATTTTGCTTTTTGTATTGGTGTTTGCGGTGCCAGCCGGTTGATTAATGCACTTTTAATGTTTCTTTCGTGATTTTTTCCTCGGTGTTTATTTCGACAAGCTGCGTTTTTTCTTCCGTGCTAAAGTCTTCGTCCTGTTCAATTTGATGTTGAAGCACGGTTATGTCGGCATCTGAGGCGTCCTTGTTTTGTTTGTTGCGTTGTATTAATCGGTTTTGCATGACAGACCCTGGTGCGTAGCAGTGAAAAATCCTGTAATTTATATTTTTGATGTCGGCGAGCTTTTCAAATTCTTTTCTTTGCCGTCGTTTCAAAAATGTGGCGTCCACAATAACAGAAAATCCCGCATCTAATAACTGCTCTGCTAATTGATAAAGCCTGTCGTAAGTTTGTTTGCCGGACCTTGAGCTGTAGATTCCTTTGCCTAGGCCTTGTTTGTCTCTTTGCTTTTCATTTAGTCCGCTTAAGCGCTTTCGCTCAATGTCAGAACGAATGCGAATGGCCGAAAATGCCTGTAAAAGTATTTGGCTTGCTGTGGTTTTCCCCGAACCCGAAAGCCCGTGCATAATAAATAATGCTGTTTCCGGATTGGCCGTGTATTTTTCGGCTAATGTGATATATTTTAAAAACTCGGTGTATTCTGATGCGCGTTCGTGAGCTGAAATGTCTGCCTGTGAGAGCCGAATGCAACACACCATGGCGCGGACAATTGCACGATAAACCAGATAATAACGAAATACTTTTAAACCCGGATAGTCACCGGTTAATTCCAGATAGCGGTTGAGAAAGCAGCTTGCCAGCGCAGGCTCCTGGTGATCATCCAGGTCCATCACCAGAAAGGCGATTTCACTCATGAGATCGTTCCATCTTAAATCTTCATTGAATTCAATGCAGTCAAATGCGACAACTTTTTCGTTTACAATGGCAATATTTCGTAAATGCAGATCACCGTGGCATTCGCGAATAAAACCGTCTTGTTTACGTAAAATAAATGTCTGCTTTAGTTTTTCAAAGCTTGACGATGACCAATTGCGTAATTTTTCTACCCGTTGAATATCGTTCTCATCACTAATTTTTTTGAGTATTTCGGTGTAGCAGTTTAGTGCGGGTTGAAAAATATGGTTTAAATCGCCAAAATTTTGCTCACTATTGGCTATATCAATTGTTTGATGGAAGTCGGCAATTTTTTCAGCAATAAGGTTCATGGCGTGTTCATCTAAATTACCAGCAGCCAGCTCGCGATCTAATTCATTCTCCTGTGGAAACTGCACCATTTTTAATGCGTATTCGATAACGTCTGTGTCGTCACTAACCTCTGAGCGAAATTCTGGATTTTTATGCGTACCTGTAATTGCTACCACGTCTAAGTAATAGTCTGGTGCCAGTCGTTTATTTAATTTAAGTTCAAGTTCACAATAATGTTTACGGCTGGATAATGTTGAAAAATTGAGAAAACCAAGGTCGACTGGTTTTTTTATTTTGTAGGCGTAAGCACCGGTGAGAATTACCCAGGAAATGTGAGTTTCAATAATCTCAACGTTTGCAACCGGGTGATCGTACAGGCGGGGATTGTTTAGTGCGCTGATTAATTGTTGTGTGTCACTAAGCATATTTTTTCCTTACGATTGAACCCGGTTGTTATTTGTTTACGCAAAGCTGATCGCCATTCTGATTAGGTTTTCAGGTTTTCAGGCCGACACTCACAGCCTTTCTCGTATAACTCATCACGTCGGAGTCCGACGGTGAGTGGCTCCATGTCATGTCCCGCCAATACCTGGTAGACGTTGATGCTACCTGCATCAAAGTAGAATGCCGAACCGGACATATAAATGCGCCATACCCGATAGGTGTCCTCGCTGACAAGTTCCCGTGCCTGCGCCCGGTTAGCTTCCAGTGATTTGATCCAGCAGCGTAAGGTCATCGCATAGTGGCGACGTAAGCCTTCCACATCAATAATCTCGAACCCCGCATCTTCCATGGATTTTACGACATTGTTGATGCGTGTGAGTTCGCCATCGGGGAAGACGTAGCTGTTAATAAAGCGGGTGATGGGAGTGTCCTGCCAGCCGGTATTGTTGGTAATACCATGATTGAGAAATAGGCCACCCGGTGCCAGCGCCTGTTTAATGGTATCGAAATAAAGCGGGAAGTTATCTACCCCAATGTGCTCGAACATGCCTACGCTAACAATGCGGTCATAACGGGCGGCTTCCGGTAAATCACGGTAGTCACGCAACTCTACGGTGACCTGACCTTCGAGGCCTTCTTTACGTATTTTTTCCTGGGCATAAGCGGCCTGTTGTTCACTTAATGTGATGCCATGAGCCTTTACATCGAAGTGTTTAGCTGCCCAGCAAACCAGCGCACCCCAGCCGCAGCCAATGTCCAGCAAAGTCTGCCCTGGTGTCAGGCGCAATTTGCGGCAGATATAATCCAGTTTGTCTTTCTGGGCGTCGTCCAGCGATTGTTCAGCGGCAGAAAAATAGGCGCAGGAATAAACCATTTCTTTGTCCAGCCATAAACGATAAAAATCGTTACCGACATCGTAATGGTGGGAGATGCTTTGTTTGGAATTGTGATGCTCTGCAGGTCCAGCGCGAGTTGCTTGTGTGCTTGTCTCAAGACGACGGCTAGGTAGTTTGAATGCCCGGCGCATTACGCGCAGCTTGGTTGACCAGGGGATATGTAGGTCACGCATATAACTCACCAGGTCAAACAGACACTCGGAATCACCCTCAATTTCGGCGGCACCCGTTAGGTAGTCCTCGGCGAGATGTACCACGTTTCTTTGCAGAATCAGTTGGCGTAACGATGCCGGTTGATTAAAAACAGCCGTGCAGGGTGCGTCTTCACGCCCCACAACCAGTTCTCCATTCCATAATCTTACCGCCACAGGCCCCTGATAATCGGCCAGTATTTCTTTAATTATTTGACGCCCGGCTATGTTTTCAGCGGGTTCTTTATGGGTATTTTTGTTCATGAAAAATCCTTATTTTATGGGGGCGTAATAAACGAAAGATTTGTCGAGGCGGCTGCATACATTTCGCTTTCCATTGATTATAGACGGTTTTCAAGTACTTGAGATGTTTAAATCTTGTTCGCTTGCTGACTGTTTAATTTTTTCCAGGCCTGTGAGTATGGATTATAAAAGCTGGCCATTTATGCAGTTTATTGACGTATTATAATTATCCCCTGGCTATCCTGAGTTTATCTCGCTAGAATATAAGTCAAATCTAATATTCTATTTTAAATTTGAGGTTGTTATGAAAGTTATTACGAAAGTTATTACGAAAGTTATTACGAAAGTTATTACGAAAGGTGTTACGAAACAGCTAGTTGCTGTTGCTTTGATGTTATCTGCGTTATTTTTGTCGGCTTGTAGCAATGAAACCCAGATTAAAGCCTGGGATATGGTAGATGCTGGTGCCTTACTGGTTGATGTGCGTACGCCGGGTGAATTTAATGCGGGCCATTTGCCGGGCGCTAAACTGATACCACTTAACCAGATCAGTGCCAAAATAAACGAATTCGGTTCGGACAAGTCTCGTCCGATTGTTGTGTACTGTAAAAGTGGTAGTCGCTCTGGCAGTGCAGAAACCAAGCTAAAATCAGCGGGTTTTACCAATGTGCTTAATGCTGGTGGTTACCGCTCATTAATGTCGGTAAAACAGAAACTGGGTAGCGGTGAGTTAAAGCCTTTGGCTGCGTCTTAAGCACTTAATCCGGAGATAATATTTTTATAACAAACCCGCCTTGGCGGCTTTGTTATCTTAATCTGATAAAAATTATTTAGTTTATCTGTCTTTTGGCTCGGAAGTGGGTTGTTGTGAAAAACTGACCAAAAATAAACCGAATTGTCGTTTTAAATTAATCGAATCCGACCCTTTTGAATTGCTCGTGGATCAACTGATTTTTCTAGGTTAAAGCCAGAAACGTAATACTAAGCGACAGGCAAAGTGGTGAATAATGTCGTGAGTCGTATTTTGAAAATTCAGATGATGTCACCTCATCAATCATCCCAGGAAAAAATGAAATAAAATAATATTATGACGATGAATTTGCTTCCGACCAAACTGCGTATTCATTGCCATTAGGGTCGCTAAAATGAAAACGACGACCACCGGGGAATTCAAATATAGGCTGAATTATTTCTCCGCCAGCAGCCTCAATTTTTGCCTGCGTATTTTCTAACTTATTGCTATAAAAAACGATAAGGACGCTGCCATTTTTTGTGTTTGATGTTAAATCTGATTTGTAGAATCCGCCATCAAGTCCCTCATTTGAAAAAGTGGTGTATTCCGGCCCGTAGTCTATGAACGACCAGTCGAAAGCAGAGGCGAAAAAGGATTTGGTTGCTTCGATGTCTTTTGCGGGAAACTCGACGTAATTTATCTTTCCATGTTTGTGCATTGCAACGACTCCTTATTGACAGCATAATATGTTGAGAAATAGAAAAAACGAGTTTAATTAAACACAAATTTGTACCGGTATTATAAAGTACGCAACAATGGCACGTCTTTATCAATGCCCATGGCATGTTCAACCACGCGTGATTTTAAGGGTGTTAGACGGTCACCCAGGTTTAGACCAAAATTACGGATGAATGATAACGTTTTATTATTGTTGGCAAATAAAGTATGGAATCCGTCCATTGATACCATCATCATGGCGTTGTCACCTTTTCTGCGTCTTTCGTATTTGCGAAGGACTTGCAGGCTGCCGATGTCACGCCTTTTTTCTGTGGCGTGAATAACTTCTTCGGCTAATGTGGCGATGTCTAAGAAGCCTAAATTGACCCCCTGGCCCGCCAATGGATGAATGGTGTGCGCGGCGTCGCCGACCAGGGCGAGTCTGGGTTTGCAGTATTGTGTGGCGTGGCGTTTGATTAGCGGAAAAGCACCGCGCTGTGTGACGGATTTGATTTTACCTAAATCCGACTCGCCCAGCGCGGTTTGTAATTCGGCAATAAATTCCGTTTCAGGTAGTTTGACTAGACGGTCAGCGCTGTCCGGGTCGGTTGACCAGACAATCGAGCAGTATCCGTCAGGTAGCGGTAAAAAAGCCAATGGGCCGGTAGGTAAAAAACGTTGTCTGGCACAGTTGTTATGGTGATGTTCTGTTTTAATCGCGGTGACTAGGCCTTTTTGTAGATAGTCTCGTTTGTTAATCTGGATGTTGCTTGTGTTCCTTAACCACGAGTTTGCGCCATCCGCACCGACGATGAGTTTTGCCGCTAATGTGCGGCCGTCCTTTAGAGTGAGTTCAACATTGTTTTCATTAACGTGAAGCTGTTTTGTGATAACCGGTTCGATGTAGTCGATGTTTTTAAATTTACTCATACTTTTAAACAGGGCGTTTAGGGTCACTTTGTTTTCAACTATGTGGCCCAGATAAGGTGCGCCAATTTCTGCGCTGCTAAACTTTATTTCGCCGTTGCCGGTTGCATCCCACACCTGCATGTCGGTAAAAGGCGTGATGCGATGTGATGCCATTGTTTCCCAGGCATCAATGTGACGCAGTATTTTTTGCGACGCATTGGTTAACGCGCTGACGCGCAAGTCGTAACCCTCAAAAGGCCAGCTGACATCCGGTTTTTGTCTGTCGAGTACGGCAATGCGTAAGTCTTTAATGTCGCCGAGGGCGCAGGCCAATGCGCTGCCGACCATGCCGCTGCCGAGAATAATAATATCGTATGTGTTTGAGTTATTGCTCACAGTGGTAGGCCCCGTGAGAGCTTGGGTAGCGTGCCGCTGATTCCCATCGCCTCTTGCGCCAGGGCGTGTTTTGCTGTGGAGCATAAATCTGCCAGCAGTAAGCCTTTGCTTCTGGCTTTTGCCAAGGGATAGAGCTCATTTGAAAAAATACTGGCAAGGCTGTCAGTAATAAACGCGACTTTTTGCTGATCTTTTTCTCGTTGCTGCTGATATTTTTTTAACACGCTGGTATCGCCAATGTCCTGATTGTTTTTTATTGCGTCGGCAATTATCTCGGCAAGTGATGATACATCGCGAATGCCCAAATTAAATCCCTGTCCTGCAATGGGGTGTAAAGTGTGTGCGGCGTTGCCGATGATGACCGCGCGGGGTTTATAATGTTCTTTTATTTTCATTAGCGACAGAGGGTAACTGAATCGTTTCGATGTTTTTGTGAAGCCGCCGGTGCGGTAGCCGAACCGGTCCTCCAGATAAGTCAGAAACGTTTCGTCGTCCATTGCAAGCACGTCTTCGGTTTGATCTGTATTCACTGTTAGCACCAGTGAGCAGCGTTTTTTTGTCATTGGTAGAACGGCGATGGGGCCTTGCAGTGTAAAGCGCTCATAAGCGATGTTGTTGTGAGGTTTGCCCGGTGTGACGTTGCTGATGACGGCGGATTGTTGATAATCTTTTGTTGTCGCTTCGATGTCAAGTAATTCGCGTACTTTTGAGTTGCCGCCATCGGCACCAATAATCAGTTTGGCTTTTAAGGTACTCTTTTTATTTTCCTGAATAATTGTGACAGCGGCATTTTTTTCATCTATTTTCAGGCTGTCCAGTTTTGCCGGGCAAATTAAATCAATATTCTCGTAGTCACCAATTTTATTTATCAGTGCATTGCCGATGACACGGCTTTCTACAACAAAACCCAGAGCGTCGAGGCGTTCGTCAACGGCGTTAATGCGGGTAACACCAAATTGTCCTTTGTTGGAAATGTGAATGCGTTCGATGGGTGTGGCTTCTTTTTCCATGGCTTGCCATAAATTTAAGGTGTCAAATATACGTTTGCTGCCGTAGGCAAGCGCAATGCTGCGTGCATCATAACTGGGTTGGTTGTTGGCGCGAAAAGGAAAGGCTTCGATGATGGCGATGCGTAAAGGCTGACTCGCCAGTGTGCAGGCCATGCTGGCGCCGATCATGCCGCCGCCAATAATTAAAACATCGTACTGTGTTTTATTATTCATTCGTGCCGCTCATAAGTGTTTCAATTTCTCTGACCGTTTTTGGTGTGTCTTTAGAAAGAATATCAAAACCGGTTTTAGTGACGAGTACGTCGTCTTCAATGCGAATACCGATATTCCACCATTTTTTTGCCACACCCTTGGTATTCGCGGCGATGTAAAGCCCGGGTTCGATGGTGAGCACCATGCCTGCTTCAAGTTTTCGCCATTTGCCATTTATTTTGTAATCACCAACGTCGTGAACATCCATGCCTAACCAATGGCCCGTGCGGTGCATATAAAATTTATTGTAGGCCTGGTCTTTGATGAGTTTTTTTAGATCGCCTTTAAGTAAACCATTGTCGAGCAGGCCTTGGGTTAGCACTTTCACGGCGGCTTCATGGGGCTGGTTCCAGTGGTTGCCGGGTTTCACTTTTTTGATTGCCGCGAGCTGTGCTGCGAGTACGATTTCGTAAATTATTTTTTGTGCAGGGCTGTATTTTCCGTTAACCGGAAAGGTGCGGGTGATGTCGGATGCATAACAATCCAGTTCAGCGCCGGCATCAATCAGTAGCAGGTCGCCATCGTTTAATTCGGCGTTGTTTTCGGTGTAATGTAAAATACAGCCGTTTTCACCGCCTCCTACAATGGATGTATAAGCGGCGGGGCAGCCGTGTTTGGTAAATGTGTGGTTTAGTTCGGCTTCAACGACATGCTCGCGGATGCCGGGTTTGCAGGTCAACATGGCTTTGATGTGGGCTTTTTTAGAAATTTTACAGGCCTCACGCATGATTTTTATTTCGGCGCTGCTTTTGATTAAGCGCATTTCGTGAATGAGGTGGTCGAGCAGCACAAATTCACGTGGTGCGAGTACGCCGGTGCGGGCTTTCTGGCGCACTTTATTTACCCATCCCATGAGCCGTTTATCAAATAATTCATCATAACCGATGTTGTAATAAACCCGGTTGATATTTTCCAGCAGGGTGGGCAAGATTTCATCAAGTTTGCCGATGGCAAAAACCTCGTCTACCTGAAAGCTGCCTTTTGCGCCGTCAAGACCCTGGCGGCGACCATGCCATATTTCCATCAATGGATTGCTTTCACGGCAGAACAAAATATACTGCCCCTGTTTTCGGCCAGGAACAAAAACAGCGACGGCTTCCGGCTCATTGAAACCGGTCATGTAAAAAAAATCACTGTCTGGTCGAAAGGCAAAATCCGCGTCACGATTGCGTGTTTTTTCTGTTGCGGTGGGAATGATGGCTGCGCTATTTGTACCGATGGCTTTTAACAGTGCCTTTTGCCGTTTTTTGTGTTCATGTATATTCATGGCGACAGATTTTCTTCTGGTTTTGGTTTTCGGTTAGTGAATGGTTGTTGAGGTGTCTTCCGTTGAATTGAAGGTGTCGAAAATAATGTAAGCACCGATGCGGATATATTCAATGATTTCTGCGTAGGCTTCTTCATTTTCTTCTTCATCGGCTTCGGGGTCGTATCCGGCTTTGCTGATATCGAGCATGTCCTGCAGGATTTCGCTGGCTTCTTCGGGTAGTTTTTTAATGTCTTTTAATCCGGCGGTGCTCAAACCATATAAAAACCCCTGACACCAGTGGCTTAAATCGTCAATACGGATGTCCAGTGATTCGGTATCGTCGTGCATAATCAGGTTTAGATCGTAGCTGTTTCCGGTTAGTTGCTTGAGTGTGTGGTCATGCAAGGCAGTTAATATTTCGTTTGATTCAGGAATATAAAGATTGTTGTTGTCTTTTTCTTCACCAAAAACATGGCTTAACCAACTGTTTAGTCCGCCGCCACCGCTGGCGCAAATCATACCGCAAAGCGTGCCCTGGGCTTCGGAGGCGTCGGCGATGGCGTTGGCTTTGATGAGTGCGTCGTCGACTAAGTCGTAAGTCAGGGAGATGTCTGTCAGGTTGTTTTCCGGCATTTGATGTTCTCTGTAAAAGTGTCCTATAAAAAGCGCCCTAAAAAACTGCGCTATAAAATGGTGTGGTATCGGCGTAGATATGGCCGGTATAAATTTTGGTTTCGATTATAGCATCACTGTATGAGAATGCATTGATTCTAGCGTGTTACGGTTTTTTGCTGGTATGGTTGCGTTGTTTTTCGCGTGTTGTGAAAATTAACGAAATTAAAAAGTTATTTCCTGGGCTTGATTGAGCCTTATAAAATCAGTACCCTATGATTTTACTGGGTTATTGATTGCGTAATAACAGCGCAATAACAGCGCAATAACAGCGCAATAACAGTGCAATAACAAAACAACATTATCACAGGGAGTTGCATTAAGTGAGTGGATCAATACTTCGAAAAGAATTAGGTGATTTTAACAGCATTATTTGTTTCAGATCAGTTGTCACCGGGCTGGAAAAAATAATGGGAACAGCGGCAGCGAGGGGTAATTTAATTCGCGCTGGCCGCTTAAGAGGCGTTGAGGTTGTTCAAGACCTTGGTTTAAGTAAAACCAACAAACCGCTTGCCGAGTGGTCTCAGCTCGTTGGTAAGGCGATTGGCAAAGACGGCACGCAGCTTTGCACAATATCCAATCTCGAAAAAGACGGTGATATCTATCGTGTTTACTTGAGTGAAACCATTTGTTCTGCCGGCGAAGAGCAAGGGTCATCCCGTGAGCTTTCTTTTACCCAGGGCGCAATTCTTGGTGCTGTTGAAGAGGCAAGCGGGCTTCGGCTCTCCAGCAAGCAGACAGGTAGTGTGCTTAGGGGTGACGATTTTGACATTGTTGAATTAAAAACTCGATGATCCTAGAAAGATCAGTTGGACGCGAGAATAGAGTGTAAGTAATTGGTTTGATTGGCGTAATGAAAAAGTTTGTGTTCACCTGGTTGGTGAATCAAATCTTTATCATATAGCCAAGCGAATCAAGTAGTGGTGCTCTAGCTCGTGGATCAACTGATTTTTCTAGGATGATGCATACCCTGCTTTTTCAGTTAAGATGATAATTATTTGCGCAGGGTATGTCTTACGTGACGTTATTTTGCAATGGGCAACTCAAGCCAGAACTTTGAGCCTTCATTAATTTTACTTTCAAAACCGATTTAAGTATTCATCTTGTCAGCCATGTTTTTTGCAAAAGATAATCCGATACCTGTATCGGATATTGTGTCGCCGACTTGTTCCAGTCGTTCGAATGGCGTAAACAAGTGGCGCTGTTTGTCTTCTGCTATGCCTTTTCCGTCGTCGCTAATAATGATACGCAAAAAAAAGATTGTCGGCTTTGTTAAAGATCATCGTATTTATGTTAATTTCATCTTGTTCGGCAATATATTTAATTGCATTGGATATAAATATTGACAAAATGTCGGCTGTTAATTATCAATGTTTGCTAACACGCTGGGTAATTCGTCGTACTCTACGTTATTGTGGAATATTATTCGGTTTAACTTGGCTTGCTCTAAATGGTGTTGAAACGTTGATTCAACCGCCTCTGCCGGGTTTATTAGGTTAATGCCGTAGTTTTTTCGCTGGATTCGAATTCAGAATATTTAAAGATTTCCTCAATCAATGTCAGTATTTTAGTGCCGCTTGATTTTATTTTCCGCAAAAATGAGTCCGAAATTCATCATTGGCGCTAATTTACGTATTAAAAGTGCTCAATAATGGCGTGGTAACGGTATAGGTAAAGTCGATACAGATCATTATTTATCTGGATGTGCGACAGTTTCGGTTTGTTGATGAGGATGATGCCGTCACTGGATGACAGAGCGTTAATCCCGAAATGTCGATCTTGAACTAGTTGATTTAATAATTCCGTGAGTTCTGATACTGGAATCGATGCAGTATTGTCAAAAAGCTCGCAGGTTTTATTATTATGGGTAATGCTGCTTATTTTTGTGGCATTTTCACTTATTTCCAGTGTGGCATTAGCGTCGTTTTCAGAGTTGTTGATGTTGGCCATATTTTTGGTTTTAGATTACTTTCGATTGCTGGAATAGCATGCTAACATTGAACTCATATGTGACGCAGGTGTTTTTTGAATGTTGCTGAAATCTTCCGGGGTGCATGATTTCAATGGATGGTAAATGTAAACAATGAGCGATTTCTCTGAGGAGTTCGATGATCTGGGCGTTGATGAGCTGGAAGCGGGGCTGATTGAATTGGTTCGTTTGTGTGAGCAGCTAAAGGCCGAAAACATTCGGCTTAGGGCCAGGCAAGCCTCGCTATTGAGCGAGCGGGCCGAACTGGTTGATAAAAACGAATTGGCACGCGGGCGCGTTGAAAGTATATTATTGCGATTAAAAGAACTAGAGCCCGAAGTTTGAGATTGATAGCTTTGAGATTGATAGCTTTGAGATTATTTGTTTTAAAACTAAGAGGTCTAAAATGACACAAGCAACCGTGCCCGTCGTTGTCGATATTCTGGGTAAAGAATACCGTATTGCCTGCACTGAAAATGAACGAGAAGCGTTGCTAGCGTCGGCCCGTTATCTTGATGAGAAAATGGGTGATGTGAAAACTGGTGGAAAGGTTGTCGGCAGCGAGCGTATTGCGGTCATGGCTGCGTTAAACATTGCACATGAGTTATTGCAGGAAAAATTTCATAAGCATGAGCATGAGCATGAGCGCAATAAGCAGTTGCAAAGCCGAATTACCGGCATGAAAGGCAGAATTGAAATAGCCTTAGACGGAAGTCCGCAATTGCCTATATAGCTGTAGGTGTTGATAGCACGCAGCTGTCGAAATTAATACAGTATAGTTTTTACTTGAGTTTGGTATAATTAAGCGTACGATAAAGTTTTAGTGTTAAAAAGATTTAAAAGTTTTGGTGCTCTCTGCTGTGTTCGTATTTCTCGACATTTCTTGAGCCGATGCGCTACGCCCGGGAACTGAATCCTGCGGATGTGTGCATGTCCGCTTGACGGAAAGCCTGATTCCCAGTTGCTGTTCCCACTTGAACCATTGGGTTCAAGATTATCCGAGGATTAACGGCACAAGCGGAGAACACCTCCTTTAACTCTTCTCATTAACTCTTCTCATTTTTTGACAGTCATTCGAGTTATTTTTTGTTATCTAAACAACAAATTCGGAAAGAGGTTCGCCATAAAAGACGGTCTCTGTCACCCCGGGCCCGCATTGATGGCGGACATGGTGTTTGTGATAGTTTAAAAAAATATTCCCCTTTTTTTCGCGCCAATAAAATTGCCTGTTATTTGACAAGTGACGGTGAAGTCTCCTTAGCGCCCGTCATTGAAGCTTTGTGGCAACGAAAAAAAACCGTTTGCTTACCGGTCATTTTTGGTTTTGGAAATCGGCAAATGCATTTTGCGCCGTACACAGCTGATACAATCATGCGGGACAATCAATATGGTATCTCAGAGCCCGTCATCGCGATTCGTTCGCAAATAAAACCCAGTTCACTGAATATTGTGTTGATGCCGCTTGTCGCCTTTGATTTGCAGGGTAATCGTCTGGGCATGGGTGGTGGTTATTACGACCGGAGTTTTGCTTTTGTGAAACGCTGTCGTTGTAGTCGCAGGCCGAGGTTGGTCGGTGTTGCTTATGATTTTCAGGAAGTCGAATCACTTGCTAGCGACAGTTGGGATGTGCCGTTAGATGCGGTTGTGACTGAGTCCAGATTAATCCGATTTTCATGAGTATTTCAAAACCGGTGCTTTATCATTTCTGGTCTGATACGGATTCCCAGCGAATACGTCTGGCGCTGGCTTACAAGAAAATAAACTACATCGATACCCCGGTTTTTTACGGGGATGATGAGGTTTTTTTTGATCTGGGTGTGGCGCGGCAGGTGCCGATTTTAAAAGTGTTGGGTGGGTGTTTGTTAACTGACGTAAACGATATGCTTTGGCGTATTGATGATATTTTCGGTAACGATAATCCCCTGGTAAGCGGTGTTATTGATAAGGCCGCGTGGGATGCGTTGTTGGCATGGCGGGAAAATGTCGATGCGGTTTTGTTGCGATTAAGTGCGCCAGCTTTGCTTAATTATTTGGATATTGCCTCAGATGAACAAAGTGTCAATGCTTACAAACGCCAGGTGCAGAATAAGTATAATTTGGGTGTTGAGGCTCTGGCAAGTGACCGCTATGCTGCCTACGAGCAGTTTGAAAAAATGACAAATATAAAGGCGCTGGGCCGGCATTTGTCGGAAAATAAATTTTATATGGGAAAGCCTAGCATTGCTGACGCGTTAATTACGGCGGACTTTTATCCCCTGCAATGTCTTGATGGTGTCAGTTTGCCGATTGATATTCTGTATTATCTGGCAAGGGTAGAAAAAGAATTTGGGCTTGATTTGCAGCAGGGTTTTAAACTGCGTTTAAATTAGTAAGGAAGAAAAATGACGCTACAGGAATTATTTGTTTATTTAAATGAAAATACAAAATACGATTTTATTACCGAAAGTTCGCCGTTAGATGTGGCCATTAATGGCAAACATGAAAATGAATTAATTGGCGAAATTATTTCAGCTGTCGCCAAACATTGTGGTTGTGAAAATGTTGATTTTGAAGTTGTCCGGCAGGACGTTATCAAAGCACTGGGTCCACTGCGTTTAAAATACATGAAAGACGACGCGCCGGTGGAGGGTTTTCGCATGCTTGAAAGCTCGGTGCCGGTGATTGATCAGGCGTTTAATGACGAAGCCCTGGCGAATAGGGCGTAGGTTTAATGATGGCAACATCAGCCTCGCAAAAAATTATCGACGAAGCTGTTAGTAATGCGACTGGCGAGATTTTTATTACCGAAAAATCCAGTGCTGTTGCGGGCGGCTGTATTAATTCGGCATCGCTAATTACGTCGGGTAATCGGCGTTTTTTTCTTAAAACAAACTCTCAACATCACCTGGACATGTTTGTCGCCGAAGCCGATGGTCTGCTCGAATTACGCAAGCCTGGTGTTATTCGTCTGCCTGAGCCTGTTTGTTACGGTGAAACGGGTTCAGGTATATTTCTGGTGCTGGAATATTTATTGTTAAGCGGTGGAACTCGGTCTGCTGCGGAAGCGCTGGGTGCCCAGCTGGCAAAACTACATCAGCAACGTGCGGATAGATTTGGTTGGTCCAGAAACAATACAATAGGCGCGACTCAGCAGATAAATACGCAGTTAGACTCGTGGGTTGAATTTTATCGTGAGCGCAGGCTGGTTTTTCAATTATCGCTGGCGGCCGAAAATGGCTTTGGTGGTGAGCTTCAAAAACTCGGTGCTTCATTGTGTGATAATCTGGACAGTTTTTTTGATGGCTATCAACCTTACCCGGCTTTGCTTCACGGCGATTTGTGGTCGGGTAATGTGGCTTATACCGAAGATGGTTTACCGGTAATTTTTGACCCCGCTATTTATTACGGTGATCGTGAAGCGGATATTGCGATGACGGAATTGTTCGGCGGATTTCCGGCGTCATTTTATGCCTCATACAATGATGTTCTACCATTAGATGACGGGTATGCGCTGAGAAAAAATTTATATAATCTTTATCACATTTTAAATCATCTCAATTTATTCGGTAGTGGATATCAGTCTCAGGCGATTTGTTTGATGAAACGACTACTTTCAAATATTTAACCGGTAGTCAAACAAATTTATTGAGAAATATCCGCGAACGGACTTAATGGTGCTGCCTCTATCGGCTGTTTTATTTTGTCCATCATCAAACCAACCGCGAAGCCAAATTGTCGCGAGCGTTGCCTAGAAACTGGTTAACGTTTAAGAAGGCGCGATCGAGGGTGTGGCTCGATATGCCCCGATTTCGGGCTTGATTTTTGATCTTTTCGACCCAACTATGAAAGCTTAAAGGGTCGGTGCTTGAGGCTTCTGCTCCGCCCGAGATAAACCGCTAAATAGCATGAAAAAATCGATAAAACCATAAACTGGATTAAAAAATTCCTACTTCGGCTTATTTTTAGTAAGATTGCGCAAATAATGCGCCCGATATAGCACCAAGCACGGATTTAGATCAAGGAAAGTGAGTAGATACAAGCTGTTTTGGATAAATTTCAAAGCATTGTCAGATAATACGTAAAGAAATGATAGGCATATGGCTCAAAAAATATTTGTAAAAACCCATGGTTGTCAGATGAATGAATATGATTCGGCAAAAATGGCCGAAATTCTCGGTGAATCTGATGGCTTTGTGCGTGTTGATTCCGCCGAAGATGCGGATGTATTACTGTTAAATACCTGTTCGATTCGTGAAAAGGCCCAGGAAAAAGTCTTTTCTGAACTGGGTCGATGGCGTGAACTGAAAAACAAAAAACCTGATCTGGTGATTGGGGTTGGTGGTTGTGTGGCAAGTCAGGAAGGCGCTTCAATCAAAAGTCGCGCGCCTTATGTCGATATGATTTTTGGCCCGCAAACGCTGCATCGTTTGCCGCAGATGTATAAAGACCTGAATCAAAATAAAAAACAAAATATAAATAAAAAAACTATCATGGATATCTCGTTTCCGGAAATAGAAAAATTTGACTGTATGCCAGAGCCCAAAGCCGACGGTGTTACTGCCTTTGTTTCTATCATGGAAGGTTGCAGCAAATACTGTACGTTTTGTGTTGTGCCTTATACCCGTGGTGAAGAAATCAGTCGTCCGTTTGATGATGTGTTGGCAGAGGTGGCTCAGCTGGCGGCACAGGGCGTGAGAGAAGTAAACTTGCTGGGGCAAAACGTGAATGCCTATCGTGGCGCAACCCATGATGGCGATATTGCTGACCTTGGTTTGCTTATCAATTATGTGGCCGCGATTGATGGCATTGATCGTATTCGTTTTACCACTTCTCACCCGGTTGAAATGAGCGACAATATTATTCAGGCATTCACCGAAGTGCCTGAGCTTGTGAGCCATTTGCATTTGCCGGTGCAATCCGGTTCTGACCGGATTTTAGCCGCAATGAAACGTGGCCACACCACCCTGGAATACAAATCAAAGATCCGCAAATTACGTCGGGCAAGGCCGGGTTTAAGTATGTCTTCTGATTTTATTATTGGTTTCCCGGGTGAAACCGATGCCGACTTTGAAGCGACCATGAATTTGATTACGGATATCGGTTTTGATCATTCATTCAGTTTTATTTACAGCGCCAGACCGGGTACACCAGCTGCGGGTGTTGCCGACGACGTACCGATAAAGGCAAAAAAAGAGCGGTTGAATATTTTGCAGGCGCGTATTAGTCAGATGGCCGGTGATATCAGTCGAGAGATGATCGGTAGTACGCAACGTATTTTGGTTGAGCGATTATCTAAAAAAGACGATAAACAGGTTGCGGGTCGAACCGAAAATAACCGGGTAGTGAATGTTGATGGTACAGCATCGCTAATTGGCCAGTTTGTGAATGTCAAAATCACCGAAGCTCTGCCAAATTCTTTAAGGGGTGAAATCATTGAGTAAAGAGTGTCTAGTTTGAAGGATGTGGTAGGTTTGGCTGGCGCAACCAGTTTGCTAAAAAATGAAAAAGTTTATTCAGAATATTTTCGTTTAACGCCGGAAGATAATTTACGCCTGGCAAATTTATGCGGACAAAACAACGAGCATTTGTTGCAAGTTGAATCCCGGTTGAATGTTTCGATAGATTCTCGTGGTGCTCAGTTTCATGTGTTTGGCGGGGAAAATTCGACGCAACAGGCACGTGTGATTCTTCAGCGTTTATATCGTGATGCGGAGGATAAAGTTTTGTCGCCTCGCAACGTGCAATTATATTTACAGGAATCCGGTTTGGAGATGTTGTTGAAAGAAAAAAATGACGGTGCAGGCAACAATGGTGCTGATCTTGATCAGGCAATGGTTTTAAAGCTAAGAAATAAAACCATTAAAGCACGCGGTTCGAATCAGCATCATTATCTGAAAAAAGTTGCCATTTGCGATATCAATTTTGGCATTGGCCCGGCGGGCACGGGTAAAACTTATCTGGCTGTTGCGCTTGCAGTAAAGGCGCTGGAAGAAGGTTCGGTGCAGCGTTTAATATTAGCCCGGCCTGCGGTTGAAGCGGGTGAACGTCTCGGTTTTTTGCCGGGGGATCTCGCACAGAAAATTGACCCGTATTTGCGGCCTTTGTACGATGCACTTTATGAAATGTTAGGTTTTGATCAGGTTGAAAAATTGATTGAACGTAATATTATCGAGGTCGCTCCGTTGGCATTTATGCGTGGCCGAACCTTAAATGAAGCCTTTGTTATTCTAGATGAAGCGCAGAATACCACGCGTGAACAAATGAAAATGTTTCTGACTCGCCTTGGTTTTGGTTCAAAGGCGATTATTACCGGTGACATGACACAAACCGATTTGCCGAGTAAGCAGTCATCCGGTTTGCATCAGGTTGTTGATATATTAAAAGAGGTTGAAGGGGTTAGTTTTACGTTTTTTGATAAAAAAGACGTGGTTCGTCATGCGATGGTGAAACGTGTTGTGGAAGCTTATGAGTCACATGATTTGAAACACAGCGATGCTGCGAAAAAATAGCCGATGAATTATCAAATAGATGTGCAAAATGCACTGGAACCTGAGCCGCAAGGTGTTCCTTCTGAAGAAACGTTAATCGAATGGGCCGCTGCCGTACTGTCCCATCATAAAATTGATGATGCGGAAATGACAGTGCGTCTGGTTGATGCGGCTGAGATTAGTGAATTAAATCAAAACTACCGGCATAAGTCCGGCCCCACAAACATCTTATCTTTTTCTGCTGAACTGCCCGAAGCGCTCGAGTTGCCACTACTAGGCGATGTGATTATCTGTGCCGAAGTTGTTGCAAACGAGGCGCAGGTGCAAAATAAAAAACTGTTGTCCCATTGGGCACACATGGTAATACATGGCACTCTGCACTTGTTGGGCTATGATCATGTAGATAATGTTGACGCGGAATTAATGGAAGCAAAAGAAATAGAGATTTTGGCTAAATTTGGTTACCCTAACCCCTATATACCCCTTTATGGTGATAGATAAAATATGAAAGAAGACCGATCGACGAACGGGCCGGATAATCGCTCTTGGTTTGAAAAAATCAGTCAGGTAATTACCGGTGAACCTAAAGACCGAGAGCAGTTGGTGGAAGTATTACGAGACTCGGAGCAACGAAATCTTCTTGATGCCGATTCTCTGGCGATGATTGAAGCTGTTATGCAAGTGACGGAAATGCATGTGCGCGATATTATGATTCCCCGTTCTCAGATGGTGGTGGTTGACAGAGACGTGCCACCAGAAGATTTTTTGCCGACGATTCTAAAATCCGGACATTCCCGTTTTCCGGTGATTAATGATACCCGTGATGAGGTGGCGGGGATTTTACTGGCTAAAGACCTGCTGGCCTATTTTGCCGCCGATGATATAGTGCGATTTGAAATTCGTGACGTTATGCGAACCCCGGTTTTTGTGCCTGAAAGTAAGCGCCTGAATGTATTGCTGCATGAGTTTCGTTCAAATCGTAATCACATGGCTGTCGTGGTTGATGAGTACGGCGGTGTTGCCGGTTTGGTGACCATTGAGGATGTGCTTGAGCAAATCGTCGGTGAAATTGAAGACGAGTATGATATTGATGAAGACTCCTTCATCATGAAATACAGTGATGACCATTATTCGGTAAAAGCATTGACCCCGATTGATGAACTTAATGAATATTTTAACGCCTCGTTAGATGAAAGTGAGTTTGATACGGTTGGTGGTTTGATAATGAAAGCCTTTGGCCACATGCCAGCCAGGGGAGAGTCGGTTTCCATTGGTAAATTTAATTTTACCGTACTTCGGGCAGATAAGCGCCGTGTACATTTACTTCAACTCACGTTTGGGGGCAGTGCTCCCAAGTCCGTCCTAGCTTCAGCAAATCAAAATAGTGAAAATTAATCTTAAGTTTTTGAGTGGTTGGCAGGGTGATGTGCTGGCAGTTTTTGCCGGTATATTAATGCCCTTTGCGTTTGCACCGTATGATTTTTCTTTATTGGCATTGTTGTCATTAGTTTTAATCATGTTGTGCTGGTCTGGTATTTCGACCAGGCGGGCATTTGCCCGTGGCTGGTTATACGGGTTGGGCATGTTTGGTTTTGGTATCTACTGGGTGCATATCAGCATGAATCAGTTTGGTGGCATTGGCATGCCGTTGTCTGTTTTTCTGACCGCATTATTTATCATGTTTTATGCCTTGTTTCCGGCTTTTACCGGCTATCTGGCGCGTCGTTTTGCAGACCGTGGCGAACATCAAATCGCCCGGGAATATCTGCTGATTGTGCCTGCTGTGTGGGTTTTGTTTGAATGGATTAGAGCCTTCATTTTTACCGGCATGCCCTGGTTAACTATCGGTTATAGCCAGATTGATTTACCCGTTAGCGGCTTTGCGCCGGTGTTTGGTGTTTTTGGTGTCTCATACGCAGTCGTACTGAGCGCCGGTTTTATTACTTATTGGTTGTTAAGTGATAAAGGTGCGGGCCGTAACAAAGCGGCAATCATTGCGCTGCCGGCACTGGCTTTATTATGGCTGATACCAGGCTTGTTAAAACAGGTGCAGTGGAGTGATCCGGTAGATGATCCGATTCAGGTGAGTTTAATTCAGGGTAATGTGCCTCAGGACAAAAAGTGGTTGCGTAGCCAGCGCCAGCCGACACTGGATCTTTATACGCGTTTAAGCCGTGAAAACTGGAGCAGTGATCTGATTATCTGGCCGGAAACAGCGATACCCGTTACATACACTAAGGTCTTGCCTTTTCTGAAGAAAATCGCCCAGGAAGCCAGGTTGAACAGTTCAGAGCTGCTGGTTGGTTTGCCAGTGTATAACAAGCGCGAAGATGAATATTTTAATGCCATGTTAAGCCTTGGGCTTAAAGAAAGCTTTTATGAGAAAAAGCACCTGGTGCCGTTTGGTGAGTTTATCCCGATGAAAGGTATGCTGGGTGGTCTGATTGATTTTTTTGATATACCAATGTCCGACTTTACCCCTGGCCGACAGGAAAGGCCGTTGTTATTTGTTGCCGGGCAAAATGCGGGTATTTCAATTTGTTATGAAGATGCGTTTGGTGATGAAATTGCGGCGGCGATGCCAGAGGCGGCCTTTTTAATTAACTCCAGCAATGATGCCTGGTTTGGTGATTCTTCTGCGCCTCATCAGCATTTGCAGATTGCACGCATGCGCTCGTTGGAAACAGCCCGATATCTGGTTCGGTCTACAAATACCGGTGTCTCTGCCATTATTAATGAAAAAGGTGATATTCAGTCGTCTTCGCCACAGTTTCAGACACATGTTTTAACTGACAAAATTCAGCCGATGAACGGCATGACGCCGTACGTTGTTTTTACCAACGCGCCTATTGTGGTAATCGTTGTGCTTGTACTGGGCGTTGCCTTCTGGTTAGGACGGAGGAAACCGGCTAAGTAGCCAGGGACAAGCTGTTAGGTCATATCTCGTTGCCAGTTTCGGCTTCAGTTTTGTCTTCCGGATGTTTGTCCAGCCATTTTTGGTAACACTCAAGGCCGCAGAAGTTTGAAACGTATTCATCGGCTTCCGGGTTCTGCTTGACGCTATCAGGAATTTCCTCAAGACAAACCTTGCATGGGATTTTTTCAATCTGAGTGGCGTTTTTGTCTACCATTTTGAGTCTCCTCGAATACAGTAAAAAAGCGGAATATCTTCACTGTATTCATTGCATTTCACCCAAAGCTCAAATGCTACGGGCGTGTATACTCTCTATAAGTATAGCCTAGGAGTTTAACACCGTTTGGCTTAAGCCTGGCAAGCCCCTAAATAGCTAGGGCAAAATATATTGGTTCGGGTTTCAGTTATTGCCATAAAATCGATGATTAATGCTGATAAATTTATTTTTTAGAGATTGTTATTCTATTGTTTATAAAGGAGTTTAAGCGATGAAATGGATAGATAAAATTCCACTTTTGCCGTTGTCACTAATTGCAGTTTTTATGCTGGGTGCGCCATTTTCGCCAGAGCCGCACTTGTCTGGAAAGTTTGCTATGTTGATGGTAGGGGAGTTAAGCAAACCGCTTGATATTTTTGACTTATTCTGGCACTTGACACCATTAACCCTGCTGCTGATTCGTTTGTCGCGCATGCGTAAGGCTAAGAGCGTAACGCAGTAGACGATAGCCGTAGTAGATAAACTTACTTTTCCGAAAAATAAATATCACCGTAATAGGCGATGGCTGACTGGCCGGAGTTATCTGTGTCAGTCATGATGGCGATCGCGTCAATAAAACGGATATCCCTGTCAAATAAGTCTCTCAGGTCTTGCCGCACGTTTCGTTTTTCGGTTCGCCATTGGTTTTTAAACTGGTTGCCGGACTGGATAGCAATCATTTTCGCATTTGCTGTGAAGGGGCTGGTCCAGCGGGCGTTGATTTTTTGATTGCTGGACCAGACATAGTTTAGCGCAAGCGTGTTCCAGAAAAAGATGCCGCCATCTACAACTACATAAACTCTCGCCGCAAAATCGTCACCTTGTTTCATTGTTTCTGATAGCCGGTATAAAGCGCTATCCACTTTCCAGTGCCAGTTGATAAATGGGGTTTTGCTTAAGTCGATTTGCTGTTTTTTTATCAACCCGGACGCTGCTTTCTGGCTTGACGCTTTTAAAGCGGTAATGTGATCCTGCTTTACCAGCTGGTAATTTGTTGTGCCGTTAAAGCTATGTGGCAGCCAGTCCTGTAAGTTATTGTTAGAAAAGCTGGCAACAGTGATGTTGTTATTCGTTTCAGCGATGGCACTTGAAAAAGACAGAAAACCCAACAGTAAAAGTAGATAAAAAGTGAGTTTTTGCATTTTATTACCCTGTTTAAGTTTTATAGTAGTTACACGAGAAAGAGCGCAGCAAGCCCCAAAAATGTAAAAAAGCCAACAACATCCGTAATGGTTGTTAAGACAACACCGCCACCTAACGCAGGATCAGCACCGTATTTTTGCAGCATCATGGGGATGGTTGCTCCGGCAACTGAAGCAACGATCAGGTTGAAAAATATCGCCATGCTGATTATGATCCCGAGCTGTAAATTGTCAAACCAGTAATAGGCCAACGCACCAATGATGAGCGCCCAGAGCAGGCCATTAAGAATGCCGACCATCATTTCTTTATAGAGTAATTTTCGCGAATTGGATTTACCTATCTGGCCAACAGCCAGCCCTCGTATTACCAGTGTGAGTGTCTGGCTGCCGGCGATGCCGCCCATACTGGCGACGATGGGCATTAATATCGCGAGCGCCACCAATTGCTCGATTGTGTCGCTGAACTGGGCGATAACCCATGATGCTAATACAGCGGTGAGGAGATTAATGCCAAGCCAGGTGGAGCGGCGTCGCGAGCTGCGAACCACTGGGGAAAATATGTCGTCTTCTTCATCCAGGCCGGCAAGGCTCATCAGGGAGTGGTCGGCTTCATCGCGGATGACATCAACTATATCATCGATGGTTATTCGGCCGAGCAGTTTGTTGTCCGCATCAACCACCGGGGCTGAAACCAGGTCACGCTTTTCGAACAGGTGAGCTACTTCATGCACTTCTGTCTCTGCGTATACATAACTGGGTGTTTCGCTAAAAACTTCAGCCACGGTTAATTCAGGGTCTTTGGTCACCAGTTTGCTCAGTGACAGTGCACCGAGTAATTTATCGTCACGATTAACCACAAACAGATTATCTGTTGTATCCGGCAAGGTGTCATTAAATCGTAAATAACGCAGTACTACATCCAGCGTGACATCGGGTCTGATGGTGATGGTGTCCGCACTCATCAGTCCACCGGCGGTATTGTCGGGGTATTTTAATATTGACTCCAGTCGATGGCGATCTTGTTTGTCCATCGCCAGTAGTAGTCCGTTTATAACCGGGTCTGGTAGATCGGGCAGGATGTCTGCTAGTTCGTCGGTGGCAAGTAATTCTGTCGCGGCGATCAGGTCATCGGTTGGGGTATTTTTGATGAGTCCGCTACGGACTTCGTCGTTGACAAAGGTCAGTACGTCACCGCTGAGTTCGGCGTCGACCAGATCCCAGGCTAGCTCCCTTGCTTCGCGGGGCAGAGCTTCTAATATATGGGCGATTTCAGCCGGGTGCAGGTTGTTGAGTTGTTCTTTTAACGCAGCTGTGTGCCCATCAGCAAGCAGGGTGCTGATGTTTTCTACGGATTCATGTTGGTGGGTATCCAGCTTGTTCATCTTCTTATTCGTTACTCGCCTTCATCAAATTTATTATTTATGAGCTGCAATAATGCTTCCGTCGCCGCCGTTTCATCTGCCCCGTTGGTGATAAGCTCAAGTTCGGTTCCTTTGCTTGCGGCTAATAACATGACAGCCATAATACTTTTACCGTTTACGATACGCTGATTGCGTTTTAATTCTACTTCGCATTTAAATTTTGATGCCAGGGTGACCAGTTTGGCTGCTGCTCGCGCGTGAAGTCCTAATTTATTGATGATTGTTATTGTTGTTGAAATCATGGCGTTAAACATCCGTTACTTATTATTTTAACGGCACATTTTAGGTTAAAATGACCTAATTTGCGAATAGGGAAACGTGGATGTCACAGTTTAAACAAAATCTTCAGGGCCTACCGGCAATTGATCATTTAAAAAGCTTGGAAGTAAAATCAGCGAATACTTCTGAGCCGGTCCTTATCATTGAAAACAAGCCGGGAAAATCAGGCTCGCTGGCGGTGTATTATTATTTAAAGTCTGAATTCGGTGCGTTAACGGTAGATGCGGCAACGCGGGGTTTGGGGTTGTTTGCCGAGTATGCCAACGAAGCCCGATTAAAGCCGGGCTCTCACCCAAATATCGATTTTTTACTGGCGCTTATTGAGAATGATGAAGAGTATGAGGTACTGGTTAATCGCGCTGAATAGTTACATTTTTTTGACGGTAAAGCTTATTCGAAACTGGTATTGCATGCCATGATACCTTCTTTACCGCCGCTAACGGCTTTTAGTACCAGCTCATCCAGCTCCAGCGTCGGGTAGTTGAATACGCGTATCAGCATGGGTAAATTGATGCCGGAGATAACACGGATCTTATTTTCAGTGAGTAAATTGCAGGCGATGTTGCTGGGTGTTGAGCCGTAAATATCCGTTAGTACCAGTACGCCGTCACCGGTATCCAGCATTTTTATTGTGTCGCGCGCCACGTCGATTATTTTTTGCGGGTCACAATCCAGCGGAACGGAAAGTAATTCTGCAGACAAAGGGCAAAAGCCTAATGTGTTAACTGCGGCAACCAACAAGGTTTTTCCAATTTCATCATGAGTGATGAGTAATATATTAACGCTCATTCGAGTTCTCTGTGGCGTACGATCAGGTTGTACTGGTTTGTAAAATGCTGAGCGAGTTTTTCAATAAGATAAACCGAACGATGGTGGCCGCCAGTACAGCCGATCGCAAACGTGAGATAGGTTCTGTCTGCGGCCTGAATGCGGGGTATCCATTTTTCAGCAAAGTTTTTTATGTCGTCATACATTTCTGTTGCCTCATCCTGTTTTTTCAGAAAATCAATCACCGGCTGATCTTTGCCTGAGTATTCTCTTAACTGTGTTTCCCAGTAAGGGTTTGGGAGGCAACGTACGTCGAAAATGTAGTCTGCATCAACGGGCGTGCCGTGTTTGAAGCCGAACGACATAAATAACACGGAGAGTGTTCTGTTGCTGGATTTTGTCAGTCTTTCTTTGATCAGGCCGCGTAACTGATGCAAATTAGTATGACTGGTTTGCAGATACAGGTCTGCCTTGTGCGAAATCGGGTCAAGTAGCTGTCGTTCCAGCTTAATGGCTTCTGAAAGTGAGACGTTGTTTTCGGTTAGCGGGTGTTTACGTCTTGTTTCGCTAAAGCGTTTGATGAGAATGTCATCGTTTGCATCAAGAAAAACTACTTCACAATAAAGGTTTCTCGCGCGTAATTCCGTCAAAATGGCTGGAAACCGTTTTAAGTCTTTAGGGCGGTTGCGTGCATCAATGCCCACGGCGGCATATTCATAAAAACGCGCGGGTGTGCTGGTCATTTGCGTCGCAAAGTCAGCTAAAAGACTGATGGGCAGGTTATCGATACAAAAAAAACCGATGTCTTCCAGTACGTGTAAAACAGTGCTCTTGCCTGAGCCTGATAGACCACTAATGATAAAGAGTTTCATTTGTTTCCTTGAGCAGGTTTACTTAGGCGGCTAGGCCTTGATTGCTGCGTCATGGGTGTTGATTAGTGCTTCTGACGCGTTGTGACCCCAGCTGTTTAAAATGAGTTGCCTGGCGATAGATTCAACCAGTATCGCGGTATTTCCCTGCGCGGTTGAAATATGCCACTTTGGCGTCGCCTGGTTTAGTACGTTTGTTAGTTGATATCCCGTGAAAATCGAGTCATCCGAATTTGCTATGATGTCATTGTTACTCAGATGAATAATTGCTGCAAGTCTCTGATGTGGAATTCTTTTTGATTTCCCGTAAGTTTGATCAACGTCAATAACGCCTATATTTTCGATGTGAATGTACTGCGATAGATGTGCCGGGTGAGACACGTAAACCTGGCCGGAATAATTGCGATAAATCAACGGGGCATCGTCGGCTACCCATAAGTGCCCACGGTCCAGCAGAGTGAGTAGTAAAGTGGATTTTCCTGCACCGCTATCGCCAGTGATAAATATACCCTGGCCAAATACAATCACCATGCAGCCATGAATTGAGCACTCTTCAATAACAATGTGTTGAGTGATTTCCTGCAGGTGTTGAAAAGCGGGCCGTGAATTATTGCTTAGCAGGTGTATGGATATTTTATTCTGTAAAAAAAATGTCGCGGGTATCTGTTGCTTGTCTGTAAAAACCAGCTGAGTGGCGCCGTTTTTAGCAAGCCGATGAATTAATGCCTGTTGTTCCTGGCCTGAAAGCGAATGGAGGTAGTCTGACTCGTTTTGTTCGATAAGCTGGATAAGACTCGGGTGGATAGGGTTTAAGTAGCTGAGCAGGTCAATCGACAAAGTTGTGTTAACGGGGTCTTGAGGGGCTTGCAATAAAGTTTGAAATTGACTGTTTTTTTCAAATAGCTGGATTGTTTGAGCCGCTATTTGCCTGGCTGTTTGGTCGTTTTCCTGCCTGCTTGCCTGCTTAGTCACGCGCCTGGCCTGGTGCCGTTTAACTGCTTGGCTGACTATTTTCTGCGGAAGAAAACTGGGTCAGGATTGAATGAATGCTTGCCGGGTCGTCAGCTTCGCGTAGTTTTTTTCTGATCTCGGGTTTGCTGAACATCTCAGCCAGCAGTGCGAGTACTTCGAGGTGCTCATCGGAGCATTCTGGCGGCACTAGCAGGGCGCATAACAGGTCTACTGGCTCTCCATCCGGTGCGTCAAAGTCAATGCCTTTGTCCAGTTGCACGAATGCAGCAATGGTTTTGTCGGCGCTTTTCAGACGTCCGTGGGGAATTGCGATGCCTTTGCCTAAGCCGGTGCTGCCGAGTTTTTCTCTGCTAATCAAGCTGTCGAAAACTTCGATTTGATCGACGCCTGAAATATCGTTGCTGATTAGTTGGCTTATATGCTCAAGTGTGCGTTTTTTGCTGGAAGCAGGTATTTTGCACTCGATACGATTGGGTGTAATTAAATTGGCAAACTGCATAATGATTACGGTCTATTGTGGCTCTATGCTATTTTTGTTATTTATTTTTGCTTTGTGCGTTTTATTCGGAACTTTTTATTCGGAACTTTTCATTCGGAACTTTTTATTCAGAATTTTTTATTCTGAACTCTGCCAGCTGACTGTAAGGTACCAACTGACAGAGAGGCTGTAAACGAAAAATTAATTTTCGTCCAGATCCAGGTCTGCATCTTTTTCTTCTGTTTTATCAAAACGCGCGGGTTTGCCGCGGTGATTGCTGGTTTTTTCTTTGTGTTTGATTATTTGCCGGTCAAGTTTATCGGCCAGCGAATCAATTGCAGCATACATATCGGTGTTTTCGGCGTGAGCAAATATTTTATTGCCTTTGACATGAATGGTAGCTTCTGCTTTTTGAGACGGTTTTTCTACACTTAACACAACATGCACGTCGGTAACGCGGTCAAAATGTTTTTCAACTCGGCCAACTTTTTCATTAACATAAGCGCGTAGTGAATCGGTGATATCGACGTGATGACCAGATAGATCTATTTTCATAAGAGACTCCTGAATAAAATTTAGGCTAAACGCTTCCGCTCATTCGAGGGAGGAATAGTCATTGCGTCGCGATATTTTGCGACAGTTCTTCTGGCGACATTAATACCCTGATCTGACAGTATTTTCGCAATTTTACTGTCACTCAAAGGTTTTTTAGGCTCTTCGGCTGCAATGAGTTTTTTGATTAAAGCGCGAATTGCAGTTGAAGAACATTCTCCTCCACTGGCAGTACTGACGTGGCTTGAAAAGAAATATTTCAGTTCAAAAATGCCGCGCGGCGTATGCATGTATTTTTTATTGGTGATGCGTGAAATAGTGGATTCATGCATGCCGACTTCTTCGGCAACATCATGCAATACCAGTGCTTTCATGGCTTCTTCGCCGTGTTCTAAAAAGCCTTTTTGCCTTTCGACGATGCAGGTTGACACCTTCATCAGGGTTTCGTTGCGGCTGTGCAAACTTTTGATGAGCCAGCGCGCTTCCTGAAGTTGTCCTTGCATATAGGTGTTGTCCGGGCTTTTGTTCGCACGTTGAATCAGTCCTGCGTACACCGAGTTGATGCTTAGCTTCGGTGTTGTATCCGGGTTTAAGCTCACCATCCATTTATTTTTGTCTTTTCGGACATAAACGTCAGGAATAATATATTCAGGTGAGCCTGACGCAATCAGGTTGCCAGGTCGCGGGTTAAGTGAGTGAATAAGATGGAAGACTTCGCTGAGTTTGTCTTCACTTAACTTCATGCGGCGCATTAACATATTGTAGTCGCGGTTAGCCAGCAGGTCGAAATGTTCGTCCAGTAATTGCCTGGCTTCGTTGTACCAGGGAATCGGTATTGAAGTGTCAATTTGTTCTAACTGAAGCATCAGGCTTTCGCGCAGGTCTCTTGCGCCAACACCTGGCGGGTCAAAATGTTGAATACGGTGTAAAACCGCTTCAACTTCATCGAGTTCAATTTCTAGCTGATCTTTTAACAGGTTCCAGAGGTCTTCGGTTGAGCAGCTCAGGTAGCCGTCGTCACCAATCGAATCGATGATAGAAGAGGCGATAACTCGATCAATATCGCTGAACGGAGTCAGCTCCATTTGCCAGGTTAAATGGTCAGAAAGCGTGTCTATGCTGGCATTTTTTGTTTCATAATCCCGAAGACCGTCTTCCGTGCTGGTGTAGGTCGGACTTGCGGTTGAAGCCGTGTAGTCGTAAGTATCTTCCCATGAGCTGTCAACGGGTAAGTCAGCAGGCATACCATCTGACTGCATTTCGGTTGATGAGTCGGCGACTTCAAACTCTGAATTGGTGTCGTTGTTGTTATTGTTGTCAGTCTGGGGGGTGTCCTGACGTTGTTCGTCAGTGCTTTTTTTTTCTTCGGCTGACTCTTCGAGCATCGGATTGCTTTCTAACGCTTCCTGAATTTCGGTTTGGAGTTCGACGGTTGATAGTTGTAACAAGCGGATAGCCTGTTGCAACTGTGGTGTCATTGTAAGATGTTGTCCTAAACGAAGCTGTAAGGATTGCTTCACTCGATCATGCTCTTTAGATTACTGAATTACGTACTATTGTACGATTATTCTGATTTAAATTACACATGATTTTTTCGTAAAATCAGGCGACTAGTTCATTTGTGGTTCAGTTGCTGCGGCAGGTTAACGCTGTAATGAGTAGCCGCGTCACGTCTATGCCAGCTTTTGCCAAAAGCATTGGCTTATGTTGAAAGCTTAGTTCAAATTTTACCAAAAAATGCATGTGACAGAAACGTTTGACGTCTTAAAAGCGATATTTATCACAAATATCCTTTGCATGGCGCCGACATGGTATGTTTTTTGACCATATTAGCTCGGTTACATTGAGAAATTTTGACCCAGATAAACGTCTTTGACCTGCGGGTTATTCAGAATGGTTTCGGGTTTCCCCTGTGCGATTACTTCGCCTGCGTTGAGAATATAGGCGCGATCGCAAATGCCCAGGGTTTCTCTGACGTTGTGATCGGTAATGAGTACGCCGATACCGCGATCACGCAGCTGGCTGATTATTTTCTGGATATCAATGACCGAAATCGGGTCGACACCGGCAAAGGGTTCGTCGAGTAAAACGTAGCGGGGTTCGGCCGCCAGCGCGCGGGCGATTTCTACCCGGCGACGCTCTCCGCCGGAAAGCGCCATGCCGAGGTTGTCTCTGATGTGGGTGATGTGAAATTCGTTTAGTAGCGACTCAAGTTTTTCGAGGCGTTGCTGTTTACTGAGTTCTTTGCGTATCTCGAGTACGGCCATAATGTTTTCTGTGACGCTGAGCTTGCGAAAGATGGACGCTTCCTGCGGTAGATAACCAATGCCCATTTTGGCTCGACTGTGCAAGGGGTGGCTGGTCAGGTCATGTTCGTTAAGAAATATGCTGCCGGAATCGGTTTTTATCAGGCCGACTATCATATAAAAACTGGTTGTTTTGCCTGCGCCATTGGGGCCGAGCAAACCAACAATTTCTCCACTTTTGACTTCGATAGAAACGTCTTTTACGACTTTTCTGGACTTGAAGCTTTTGCCGAGATTTTTGGCGATTAGGGTGGAGGTTTTGCTGCTCATGTCGTTAATTATTTAGTTGTTGGCTTGCGTTTTTATTTTCATTGCCACTGGCGTCATCAAATGTATTCGGTTGAATCACAGCCCTGACGCGCTGATTACTTTTTTCGGAAGACGTGGCACTCATGATGTCGTTGACTGTATCGTACACAATTTTGTTGCTAGAAAAAGAATTGGTGCCCTGTTTCAGTTTCGCGTCGTATTTTAAAATTAACAGGCCGGTTATTGATGTGAATTCTACTTCATTTGCGCTTGCTTCGACGCGCTGGTGCTGCTCGTTCGGTTGCTGGGAAAAGGTGGCGGGTTTACCATTGGCAACGATACGTGATAATTTTTTATCCTGGGTATAAACCACAATGCTATCTGCATTGATTTTTACGCTACCTTGGGTGAGTCTGACGTCGCCGCGGTATGTGCTGACGCCGGATTTTTCCGATATATCGACCTGGCTAGCCTCGATTAAAATCGGACTGGTTTTGTCAGATTCCAGTGCGTATGCATTAACACTCAGTAGCAGCAGGGTTATTAGACTGATTTTATTCAAAGGCTTTTTACTCGAAAAGATTCTATTCAAAAAGATTCTATTCAAAAAGGTTCTGCTCAAAGACATAGCGCCCTTTAACCTGTGAAAGCAGGCGTAATTGATGTTTGTCAAAATTGATGTCCATGCCGACAGCATTTATTTCACCATTCTTATCACTTATAGTCACTCTATTTTTTGTTGATGCTCGGTTTTCGTTAATGGAAATATCCAGGTGTTCGGTTTGAATATTAAATTTGCTGGATTGCTCACTAAGTTGCTGAATGTTGACGTTGCCATCAAGTGTTACATGTTTGTTCTCCTGAATGCTGCCGTTTTCCGCGAATAATAGCCAGTGCTGATCTTTTTCTCGAAACCGAAGTTTTGGTTGTGTCAGGTTTGTGTCGCCATTCGGGAGGTGTTCAAATTTTTCGCCAGATAGCCAGCGATAGGCTTTGCCGTTAATATCTGTGGAGGTGATTTTGTAATTTTCCATAAAGTAATCAGCCTGCTTACTTTGGTCGGGTGTGGCATCGGCTGTATCAGGCAGGGATTTTTTTTCATCAAGCCAAAGCGACGACACGACAACTAAAATTGTCAGGCCGGTAACAGCGAGCGCTGATTTGCTCTTTGACTTGAGGAATTGCATGGCTGCTCATTTGTTGTTGGTTTGGTATGGTATGGGGTGTTCAGTTCGGTGTTATTGTTTGTTTAAATAGGATTCAAGTTCAGTTTGTAAATTCCCTTGAGCGTCCATAATGAGTTCGCAAACTTCTCTGGCCGCACCTTTGCCACCACACGTTTTTGTTTGCCAGTCGGCATGTTTTACCACAAATTCATGGGCATCTTGAACAGCAATCGAGAGCCCGACATGGTTCATCACCGGCAGATCAACCACGTCATCACCCACATAGGCGGTTTGTTCCGGAGTGATCGAGAGTTTTTCTAATAATTCAACAAAGGCCGGGTATTTGTGACGCGCTCCCTGGTAAACATGTTCAATGCCGAGTTCTTTCATGCGATGGGTGACGATGCTGGAGGTGCGTCCGGTGATGACGGCGATGATAACACCGGTTTTCTGTAGCATTTTCATGCCGTGCCCGTCGAGGGAGTTGAACGCTTTTATTTCTTCGCCACTGTGAGTCACATAAAGTGAGCCGTCGGTTAAGACGCCGTCAACATCGAAGATAATGAGTTTTATGTTTTTTGCTTTTTTTATGATGTTTTGCATTTGTCAGACCTTGTATGAGTAGACCTTTTGTGAAGAAACTTTCTAAAAATGGGTTAAACAAATCCCGCTCTAAGCAGATCATGCATATTCAGCGCACCAATAAGTTCTTTATTGGCGTCAACAACGGGAAACGCGTTTAGTTTCTTGGTTCGCATCACTTCCAACGCCTGCGCGGCTAATAATTTAGCCTGAATCGTTTTACACTGTTTTATCATGACATCGTCAATTTTCATTTGAGAAAAGTCCCGAGGAACGTCGAGTAAGCGGCGTAAATCACCATCGGTAAAAATGCCGGTAACGTGTTTATTCTGATCGATAACAGTGGTGAATCCCAGGCTTTTTTTTGTCATTTCTAACAGTGCTTCACTGACGGTGGCATCATCGGCAACAACCGGAATGGCATCGTTAGTGTGCATAATATCCTCGACCCGGATTAACAGCCGCCGGCCCAATGAGCCACCCGGATGTGAATGGGCAAAGTTTTCGGCAGTGAACCCGCGGGTTTGTAACAGTGCAACGGCCATTGCATCACCCATCGCCAGTGTTGCTGTGGTGCTTGCGGTTGGTGCCAGGCCTAGCGGGCAGGCTTCTTTTGCAACGCTAACATCAATGTGAACCGCTGCGCTGAGCGCCAGGCTGGACTCTTTGTTACCGGTCATGGAAATGAGCGGTACATCTAATCGCTGAATAATAGGCAAAATGGTGAGCAGTTCATCGGTTTCGCCGGAATTTGAAATTGCCAATACCACGTCTTTGTAGGTGATCATGCCCAGGTCGCCGTGGCTGGCTTCACCGGGGTGAACAAAAAAAGCGGGTGTGCCGGTGCTGGCGAGCGTGGCCGCGATTTTTCCGCCAATGTGACCCGATTTCCCCATGCCGGTGACAACGACCCGTCCTTCACATTGCAATAAAATTTCGCAGGCGAGCACAAACAAGGCGTCTATCCTTGGCAGCAGGGCGTTGATGGCATCCGCTTCGGTTTGCAGCACTGCTTTACCTAAGGTTTTAAGTTCTGCCGGTGAAATGTGGCGTTTTGTGGTGTCGGGTTTTTTTGGCATTATTTCGGCTATGTCATTCATTGTTGTATTTTGTTGCCTTTATTTATTCTCGGACAGGTTGTGAGCTGCTCGTCAGGCCCTTAGCTACTCATCACAAATAGTGAGCCTAAATAAGCGAAGTAAGCAATCAACAGGCCGGCGCCCTCAATTCGGGTGATTTGTCCGGCTTTTCCTGCCCAGCCTTTGGCCATTAAATAGATGGCAACGGTGAGGAAAACCATCATCGGTACGTCACGTGTCATAACGTCACTGCTAAAATTAGCCGGTTGGATGACAGCGGGTATGCCTAATACGCCCAGCAAATTAAACATATTTGAGCCAATAATGTTACCAATGGCGATGTCATGTTCACCTTTCTTTGCGCTGGTGATGGTGGTGGCAAGTTCAGGCAGGCTGGTACCAATGGCGACAACGGTTAAACCGATGATCAGGTCACTGATGCCAAATGCCTGAGCGATGCTGACCGCGCCCCAGACAACCAGTTTTGCACCAATCAACAGCGTGACGAGCCCGATAATTAGCAATAATAGGGCTTTTTTGACCGGTAATTTATCGGGCAGCTCTCCCCGGAACTCGTCTTCCATGGGGTCGTGTTCTTCGGTCTGGCTTTTTTTGCCAAGGTGGATCATCCACAAAATAAAGGCTAGCAGGCCACCAAGGAGGATGTAACCGTCGATTCGGCCAAGATTATTATCCCATAATAAAACTACCGTCAGCCCCATGATGAGAAATAACACCGGAAACTCACGTTTTAATAATTTGGAATGCACAGTGAGTGGCACCATTAACGCGGTGGCGCCTAATACGAGGGCAATGTTGGTGATATTTGATCCCAGCGCATTACCAATGGCGAGGCCGGTATTGCCATCAAAACCGGCGACGCCGGCAACTAGCATTTCAGGCGCGGATGTGCCAAAGCCAACGATAACCAGGCCAATAATCAGGGCTGATACGTTAAGTGTGCGTGCCATACCGGCAGCGCCATCAACAAATTTGTCTGAGCCCCAGATAAGGAGACCAAAGCCGGCGAGAACGGCTGCTACTTCAATAAAACCAAACATGATAATGACTCATTCCGGATAAACTAGGTGACGTTATTTATAGCTGAAACTCAAAAATCTGCCCGTTAACTTACATAAATACGGCGTTAACTTAATAAATAGTGAAAAAACAGCCCTGCAAATATAGACATACCAAACCAGTTGTTATTTAAAAAGGCGGTAAAACATTGTTTTTCAAGACGATCTTTAATCAACCATTGTTGATAGAGCGCAAAACCACCAGCAATAAAAAGGCCGCTATAGTACAGCGTGCCGAGCGTAAGATAAACACCTGCATAATACAGCAATGCCAGAGCGGCGGTTTGTAAGCCTGCGATGATGATTTTATCATTGTTAGCAAAAAGTATGGCAGTGGATTTTACGCCGATTTCCAAATCATCTTTTCGATCAACCATGGCATACATGGTGTCATAAGCGGTTGTCCAGAGAATTGTCGCCAGAAATAAAAACCAGGCGGCGACGGGTACGCTGTCGGTTTGTGCGGCAAAAGCCATGGGAATAGACCAGGCAAAGGCGGCGCCGAGTACCACCTGCGGCAAATTGGTATAACGTTTCATAAACGGGTAACTGGCTGCCAGAATGGCACCCACAAACGACATGGCGATGGTGAGCGCGTTCATGAACAAGACCAGTGCAAAAGCCGTGAGTGCTAACCCGGCAAAAAGATAAAGTGCTTCTTTGGGCGCGATGCGATTTTGGGCTAATGGCCGGTTTTTTGTGCGTTCTACCTGCCCGTCGATGTTTCTGTCTGCATAATCATTTATCACACAACCCGCTGAGCGCATGAGAAAAACACCGGCGGTGAAAATAAATAATACGCCAAGATCAGGAAAGCCTTCGGCGGCAACCCATAACGCCCACCAGGTTGGCCAAAGTAGCAGCCAGATGCCAACGGGTTTGTCGAGACGCATTAGTAACGCGTACTCTCTGAGGCGTTGCTCCAGTGTTAATACGGGTGTAGGCGTGGCGGTGTTATTCATGAGTTGTTTATTCGGGCTATTTTCAAGGTAGGTCTGTTAAAAACAATTCGCTGACCAGCAGCGGTTTATCGGCAATGGTAAAAACAGAGCGCCTTCCCCATATTGTGTCCGTGGGTGTAGCGGTCTGGCGTGTTGCAGTGTCAAACATTGTATGTTTTTTTGTCAACTTTGCAATTTCGATACTGCCTCGTGAAATATGCCGATTAGCGAATAAAACGGCTCCCAGCGGTTGGTTGCCAAGTTTGGTGAGTTTTTGTAACTCACCATGAAGGGTTGATTGCGGGATGACCGATCGGGCATAAACCCAGGGTGTGTTACCGCAGCACAGATACACCTGGCGGACAAACCCCAGTTCATTTGGTTTCATGCCCAGCAGGTGAGCTTCGCTACGTTGGGGTTTGGCCCAGGTTTCGTTAATCAGCTTTACCTGAAAATTATCTTGTTGTTTTAAACAGGTGCAGGTGAGTAGCTGGGTGAGTGAGTGTTTATTCACCAACCAGTGTTGTCGATTTTTTGGGGCTGAATTTTTGAAAAAAAACCGGCTAGTTTGCCAGGCGGGTTCTTGTTTGTAACGCATTAAAGCTGAATTCCTAATTTACACGTTGCCATATTGTAAACCCTGTTTCAACCAGCGGTTGATGAGTGGTTCGATGTTTTCCGGGCATTCTTCAAACATTTGTATCGCAAGTTTTTCTACCACAGGAAAAAGATATTGATCCCGCGTGATGTCCGCGACCCGCAATTGTAACAAGCCTGTTTGTTTTGTGCCTAAGAGTTCGCCGGGGCCGCGTAACTCAAGGTCTTTTTCGGCAATGGCGAAACCGTCGTTGGTTTCGCGCATGATGGCGAGTCTTTCACGACCGACTTTGGAGAGCTTGCCGCCGTACATCAACACACAATTACTTTTTACACTGCCACGACCAACGCGGCCGCGAAGCTGGTGCAATTGAGATAAGCCAAGTCGCTCCGCGTTTTCAATAATCATTAGACTGGCATTTGGGACGTCTACGCCGACTTCGATGACGGTGGTGGCCACCAGCAAGTCTATCTCATTGTTTTTAAAAGCAGCGATGACATTTGACTTTTGCTCCGGTTTCATACGGCCATGAACAAGGCCGATGCGCAGTTCGGTTAACGCCTGCTGCAGGTTTTCCGCGGTGTTTTCGGCCGCCTGCGCGTCGAGAAATTCAGATTCTTCCACTAGCGGACACACCCAGTAAACCTGGCGACCGTTTTTACATGCCTCACTGACGCGCTGAATAATCTGTTCACGGCGTGACTCCGGTAACACGATGGTGTCGATGTATTGTCGGCCTTTGGGCAGCTCGTCAATAATCGACAAATCAAGGTCGGCGTAGGCCGACATTGCCAGGGTGCGCGGGATTGGTGTGGCGGTCATAATCAGTTGATGCGGCACTGTGTCTTGGTGGCTTTTTTCTTTTAAAGCCAGGCGTTGATGTACGCCAAAGCGGTGCTGTTCATCAATGATGACCAGCCCTAGTCGGGCGTATTTTACCTGGTCTTGAAAAAGCGCATGTGTGCCCACCATTAACTGGGTTTCACCTTGGGCCAGTGATGCTAAACTGGCATTTTTTAGCGAGCGTTTCAATTTGCCGGTTAACCAGCCAACGGTGATATTTAGCGGTCTTGCCCAATTGGTGAAATTTTGAAAATGCTGTTCCGCCAGTGTTTCAGTGGGCGCCATGACGGCTACTTGCCAGCCGCTATTAATAGCCTGTAACGCAGCTGCCATGGCGACAACGGTTTTACCGCTGCCGACATCGCCTTGCACCAGCCTGAGCATGGGCGTGGCGGCGCTTTGGTTCTGATAAATTTCGTTAATGACGCGTTGCTGTGCGTTTGTCAGTTCAAAGGGCAGTTGTTCAATGAATTGATCGTTTAAGGCACTTTGTTTTTTAAAGGCGGGCGCATCGTCTAAGCGCGTTTTATTACGTAAAGTTTTCAGGCTTAAATGATGCGCAAGAAGCTCTTCTAAAATTAATCGTTGCTGCGCAGGGTGTTTGAAATTAAGTAATTGCTGTCGATTCGCTTCTGCTGCCGGGCGGTGTAGCTGGAGTATGGCGCTTTTCAGGTCTGGAAGTGTATTTTGTGAATGGTCTGGTAGTAGGTCCGTTAGCTCGTCGTCTGCTGACATAAGCAGGGTTAAGGCCTGATCCAGAATTTTTCGTATCGCCGGTTGATGCACACCTTCGGTTATGTGGTAAACCGGCGTCAGATGGTCGCGAGTGAGCTGTTTATTGTCGTCGGTGTTAAATGAATATTCCGGGTGAGCAATCTCAAAACCATTCGGGCCGCGTCTGACTTCGCCATAACATTGAATAAATTGGTCTTTGCTAAAGCTATCTTGTTGATTTTTTGAGAAATGAAAAAAGCGCAGGGTTAAGAAACCACTGCCATCGGATATTCGCACCAGCAGCGAACGCCGCCGTCCAAGTTTTATCTCGTTGCTGATGATTTTGCCTTCGACTACAGCGGATGTGCCAGCAAGTAACTGCCTGACAGGGGTGACCTGCGTCCTGTCCTCGTAACGATAGGGCAGGTGAAAAAACAGGTCGTTGAGGCTGAAAATGCCGAGTTTGTGAAACTTTTCCGCACTTTTAGGACCGATGCCACGCAGGTTGCTGATGGGTTTGGTTAGTAGTGCGCTGTCTGTTTGGGTCATGTGGTTGATTATGCAGGAAAAACGGGGTTGGATAAAGTCAGGGCTCGAAGTGATTCCTGGAGCTGACATTTGCAAAAGACCCTGTTAATATCATAGGCAGGTAAAGTCGTCGCGATTCAGTTCAGGGTAGACGCGAATCGTCATAACAACAGTGTATAAAAAAGAAATAAAAAGAGCGTTCGTTATGCATACTCAGCAAGATCCTGTTATTAATAACTGGTATACAAATTTAACCGGCAAGCTGTTTAAAGTACGAATGGTGTCCTACGGTGATACGGGCGCTGGCAGTTTGGTGATTGAATACATTGATGGTTCCAAGCAGATTATTTCCCGTCGCGAATGGGATTGTCTGAAGCTAATGGAACACAATAATCGACGGGTCAGACGCAAACAAACATCGTCTGAGCAGGCGGAAGTCACAAGTTAAGCCGGCTTGATTCGGGTTATTTTTTTAGTTTTTCTTTGACACAGTTTAAGTACACCTTTTCATCCGGTGCTTTGTGTTCTTTTTGTGCGTACCAGATCATTTCTCCCAGACAATCCATTAGCTCATGCTCTGCGTCATGCGGATCGTTGTTTTTTTTGAGTAATTTTTTATAATTTCCGGTTATGCCCTGAGGCTGGTTTATGCTGAGTTGCTCGTGAATCGCAATGTGCATGCTCAGGTGTAAAAACGGATTTATTTCCCCCATTTCAGGTGAAAAATCTTTGTGTAGGTTGGCCGCTGCATCTTCAAAAAAATGATGATACTCCGGGTGAAGTTTGATCACTTGAACAATGATTTTCTCCATTGCCTCGAGCCTAATGCCATTGCTGTGTTTTTGCCATGTATTAAAAAAAACCTGCCTTAAATCATTTCTTTCGTGAGAAAACAGCATTGCTTCAGGCCTTGTTAAAATGTGAGTGAGGGTGTGAAAATACGGATTATGGTTGAATTATACGCTATAGGCGGGTTTTGGATAAACCCTAAGCCGGTATTCGGGTGTTATTCGTCAGTTTTATTCTTAAACTCACACAAATCCTCAATAATGCAGGAGCCGCATCGGGGCTTTCGTGCCACGCAGGTGTAGCGGCCGTGCAAAATTAGCCAGTGGTGTGCGTCGAGCTTGAACTCGTCTGGAATAAATTTGAGTAGTTTTTTTTCTACTTCGTCGACATTTTTGCCGGGTGCAATTTTAGTTCGGTTGCTGACGCGGAAAATATGAGTGTCGACGGCGATGGTCGGCTGTCCGAAGGCGGTGTTTAAGACTACGTTTGCTGTTTTTCGGCCGACGCCGGGTAAGGCGACTAACTCTTCGCGGATTTGGGGTACTTCGCCATTATGTTGTTGAAGCAATATGTCGCAGGTTTTGATGACGTTTTCGGCTTTTGTATTGTAAAGGCCGATTGTTTTGATGTATTTTTTCAGGCCATTAAGTCCAAGTGTTTTTATTTTTTCGGGGGTATTCGCAACCAGATAAAGTTTGTCGGTGGCTTTGTTTACGCTGACGTCGGTGGCTTGCGCTGAAAGTAACACAGCGATTAATAATTCAAACGGGGTGCTGTAGTTAAGTTCTGTTTTTGGATTCGGGTTGTTTTCTTTCAGACGAGCAAAAATTTCGGTCCGTTTTTGTTTATTCATGCGGATGTTTCTATTGTGGTCTCGGTTTCAGTGGCCTGATTTTTTGCCAGCATTTTTATACGACGTGCCTCTATAAGGTTTTTTAAGGCGATTAAAAAACCCAAACCGATAAAGGCCCCCGGTGGTAAAACGGCGAGTAGAAAGCCACTGTAGTCGTCGATCAATGTTAATTGGATATCGCGAAAACCGTCACCAAACATTAAGTGCGCGTGGCTGAACAAAGTACCCTGGCCGATAATTTCGCGCATCCCACCCAGTGCCAATAAAACGGCAGTAAAACCCAGTCCCATTGTCAACCCATCAACGAAGGAGGCCTTCACATTGTTTTTTGCGGCAAAGGCTTCGGCGCGGGCGATAATGACGCAGTTGGTTACAATAAGCGGGATGAAAATCCCTAAGATATTGTACAGGTCGTGCCAGTAGGCGTTCATCGTCAGTTCCACAACGGTGACAAATGACGCGATGATGAGGACGAATATGGGGATGCGTAATTCCTGTTTTATTTCAGCCCGGAGTAATGAAATGGTAACGTTTGAGCCTATCATCACCAGTGTTGTGGCAATGCCGAGTCCGAGCGCGTTAACAAAGGTAGACGACACGGCAAGCAAAGGGCACAGGCCCAATATTTGAACCAGGGCGGGGTTATTGTGCCAGAGTCCATTGCTGGTGAGTTTTTTGTAGTCGGTGTCAGCCATACTAGTTACCTTTCTCTAACTCTAAATTAGGTGTTTCTTTTGCTTCTTTAGCGGTTTCGTGAAAAACGTTGTCATGGTTTTCCTGGAAATATTGCAATGTTTTTTTAGTGATTTTAACAATGGCGCGTGGCGTTATGGTTGCGCCGGTTAACTGGTCAAATTGGCCGCCGTCTTTTTTAACCCGCCAGTAATTTTCTGTTTTTTTCGTCAGTGATTGTCCGTCAAACATGGTTATCCAGTTTGATTTTTCAATCTCTATGGCGTCACCTAGTCCCGGTGTTTCTCTGTGGCCGACGACGCGAACCCCGGCGATGCTATTGTCGACATTAATGGCAACAAGTAAATTGATTGCGCCGGTATAACCATCAGGTGCGGTGACGTTGAAGATGGCCGCCACTGGTTCTTCATTCAATCTCGCCCGATAAGCCGTGACGGGTTTATTGCGATAGTTGAGTGACGGCTCGTCGAGTAAGATAAAGTCAGCATTAAGATCGTTGTCGTGTCTGTTTGATGGAATAAGTTCATGCAGGCTTTTTAATAGCGCCTGACGTTCGTTGTCTGCAATACGTGTTTCTGTGAGCATAAACGTGAGTGCGACAATGCTGGTGGCAATGGCGGCAAACAACCCCAGGGACTTGCCTGCCTGTTTCATGCTTTCAAAAATGTCTGGTGAGCTAGTGGCCATAGGTTTTTGGCTTTGTGTAGTAGTCAATAGTCGGTGCGACCATGTTCATAATCAAAACCGCAAAAGCGATAGCATCGGGATAACCGCCCCAGGTGCGAATAATGTAAATCAGCAGGCCGATACAGGTACCGTAAATAATTTTTCCTTTTGCCGTGGTCGCTGCGCTTACCGGGTCGGTGGCAATAAAAAATGCACCAAGAACGGTAGCGCCACTGAATAAATGAAAAACCGGTGAGGCATACTGGCCTGAGTCGATAATATAAAAAACCAGTGCGATGAGTGTCAGACTGCCAATCATGGCGGCGGGAATGTGCCAGTGAATGATTTTTTGTTTGATTAGCCATAAGCCGCCAATTAAAAAGGCGATGCTTATCCATTCAAAACCACTGCTCGCTAATAGGCCAAATGTATCACTGTTCGCCATGATGTCGGCAACATCACGAGACAGGCCAAGCTGGTTTTTTAAATAGTCTAGCGGCGTTGCACCCGAGATGGCATCGGCGGCGAGCTGCTCGGGGGTGTTATCGCTAAAAATGAGTTTAAAACTGTCAACAGGACCAAGGAAATTTGATGCATAGCTTTGCGGCCAGACGGTCATTTGTTGCGGGAATGAAATGAGCAGCATGGCATAACCGATCATTGCTGGGTTAAACGGATTGTATCCTAATCCGCCATACAAATGTTTCGCGATAATAATGGCGAAGGCGGTGCCTAAAACAATAATCCACCAAGGCGCAATTGAGGGAATAGACAGAGCCAGCAAAACACCGGTGATTACGGCGCTGCCATCCATAAGAAACGGTGCAATCGGGCGCTTACGAAGCACGAGCATGATGGCTTCGCAACTGAGGGCGGTGACAATGGCGAGTAAAATATTGATGGCAACACCAAAGCCGAAAATGAAAACGTAAACTAAAATGCCCGGCACAAGTGCATATAACACTTTCAGCATAATTTTGGTTACACTGTTATCGTTGTGAAAATGCGGGGAGCTAGGTGCGTACAGGCTCATTTTTTTGTTTTGTCCACGTTGTCCGAATCAGTGCTGTCTATTGAATTTGGTATTGCGTTTCGTTGCTCTGCACGTCTTTCATCGATTTCTTTTATCATTCTTTCTTGTGACACCGTCAATTCATCTGTGTTTTTTGCGGTAATATGTTGTTTTTCTTTTTTCGCTTTTACACGGGCGATAGCATCAAGAATGGCGGTGCTTTTGGCCGGGTTTTCTTTTGTTTCGTTTTCATTGTTTTCTGTTTGTCCTTTTTTTAGCTCTTTTTGCAACTCTTTGGCCTTAAGCGCGGCTTTTTTCTGGCGCAGTTTTTCGGCTTTTTCGGCTTTTTCCCGTTCGAGTCGAAACTGGTGAAACTCATGACGTTCACGGGCATTGTCTGATTTTTGCTGATCGCGCTCGCGTTTCCATATTTCTGATTTTGCAAACCGGTAATATTGCACCAGCGGAATCTGGCTGGGACAGACGTAATCGCAGCACCCACATTCAATGCAGTCAAAAATATTAAAGTCCTGGATGCGATCAAGCTCCTGAGCCTTGGAAAACCAGTATAGTTGCTGTGGGAGTAATTTTATCGGGCAGACATCGGCGCAACTGCCACAGCGAATGCAGGGCATGGTGTATTTTTGTTTTTGTAATTCTTTGCTTTGGCCTGCATCGATTAATACGCAGTTGGTGGTCTTAATTACTGGAATGGTGATTTGCTGCATGGCAAAACCCATCATCGGGCCACCAATAATCAGGCGCCGTACGTCGCCAGTGCTGCCTCCACATTGGTTTACTAAATCGTTAACCGATGTGCCGAATAATACATCCAGGTTGCGCGGCTGTTTTACGTCGCCGGCAATGGTGACATAACGTGAAATCAACGGTTCGCCATGATTAATCGCGCGATATACCGCTGCAGTAGTGCCTACATTTTGGCAAACAATACCAATGTGCAGCGGTAAACCATTTTCTGGCACTTCTTTACCCGTAATGGTAAATATTAATTGTTTTTCACTGCCGGCAGGATAAATGGTAGGAATCACCGCTACCGATATTTTGTTATTGCCAAATTCTTCAACCGCCTGCTGCATGCTCTTTATTGCCAGGGGTTTGTTGTCTTCAATGGCGATGATGCATTGTTTAGCCTGTAACGCGTGTTTTGTAATTAACAAACCACAAATAATTTCTTTGGCTTTATCGCGCATTAACATGTCGTCGCAGGTGATATAGGGCTCACATTCTGCGCCGTTTAAAATAAGGCAGTCGATTGTTCTATCCGGGCCGGGGTTATGTTTGATCGAGGTGGGGAAACCTGCGCCACCTAAACCGACGATACCACAGGCGCGAATAATATTACGCAACTCGCTCGGATTGAGTTGTTTATAGTCACTGGAATGACTGGCAAGTTCTATCCACTGGTCTTTACCATCGGGTTTGATGACGATACATTGCGCCAGCATGCCTGATGGGTGTGGTAAAGGATAGTCGCCAATGTCTTCGACGATGCCGGAAGTTGGCGCGTGTACTGGCGCAGAAACATAACCGTCTGCTTTCGCAATTTTTTCGCCTTTTAAAACATACTGGCCGATTTCAACAATGGCTTCTGCCGGGGTTCCAATGTGCTGGCTTAAGGGTAAGACCAGGCGGTTTGGAATGGCTGCCGGTTCTATTGCAAGCGAGGTGGACGCTTCCTTGTGCTGTGGAAGAGGGATGCCGCCATTAAAATTAAATAATTTACTCAGCATCTATGCGATATCCGTTTTGTTTTCGGCCAGCATAGCAGGTTTGTCCCACTGCCAGGTCTTGAAGTCGTGCTTTACCGGGGTGATGATAATGCAATCTACCGGGCAGGGTGGAATACATAAATCACAACCGGTGCATTCTGACTGTATGACGGTGTGCATCTGTTTGGCGGCACCGGCGATGGCATCAATTGGGCAGGCTTGAATGCATAATGTGCAGCCAATGCAATTTGCTTCATCGATGACAACCGTTGTTTTTTCTGTGGGCGCGCCGTTTTCCGGGTTCAGCGGTATGATTTCCAGGTTTAATAATTCGGCCAGGTCATGAATCGTTTGCTCGCCGCCGGGTGGGCATTGATTGATTTCCGCCGATTCGTTTGCAATGGCCTCAGCATAAGGTTTGCAGCCGGGATAACCGCATTGCCCGCATTGTGTTTGTGGTAGTAGTTTGTCAATTTGTTCGACTAACGGGTCACCTTCGACTTTAAAGCGAATGGCGCTAAAGCCGAGGATGATGCCGAAAGTGGCGGCGAGTAAGCCGACGACGAGGATAGCGGATAACATGTGTTTACAATTATCCTTTAACCAGTCCGGAAAAACCCATAAATGCCATCGACATTAGTCCCGCCGTGATCAGCGCGATGGCAGGGCCTTGAAATGGCACCGGTACATCGGATACGGTAAGTCGCTCACGAATCGCTGAGAATAAAATCAGCACCAGCGAGAAACCAATCGAGGCACCAAAGCCATAAACCGCTGATTGTAAAAAATTATATTCCGTTTGCACATTGAGCAGGGCAACACCAAGCACGGCGCAGTTGGTAGTGATGAGGGGTAAATAAATGCCGAGCACCTGGTATAATAGCGGACTGGTTTTGTGCACCACCATTTCAGTGACCTGAACTACCGCAGCAATGACTAAAATGAATGTGATGGTGCGTAAATACTCCAGCTCAAACGGTGCAAGTAAATACGTATTCACCAGATAGCTGGCGATGGATGATAGTGTTAAAACAAAAGTCGTCGCTAGCGCCATGCCGGTTGCGGTTTCGAGTTTTTTTGACACACCCATAAACGGGCACAGGCCCAGAAACTTGACCAGTACAAAGTTATTGACCAATACGGTGCTAACTAATATGAGTGCGAATTCTGTCATTATTTATTCAAACCACGTTAACGATTTATTTTGTTTTTCATTTTCATTTTACCTTCATGCCTGGCTGAGCACCTTCGTGAGGTTCAAGTATCCATAAGTCTTTTTCACCGGGGCCCGCCGCCAATACCATGCCTTCAGACAGGCCAAAGCGCATTTTTCTTGGTGCAAGGTTGGCGACCATAACGGTGTGTTTGCCAATTAAGTCTTCCGGCGCATAGGCTGATTTGATACCCGCAAATACCTGTCGGTTTTCACCACCGATATCCAGGGTTAATTTGAGCAGTTTATTGGCGCCTTCAACGTGTTCGGCGTTATTAATAAGCGCAATCCGTAAATCGATTTTCGAAAATTCATCAAAGCTGATGGTTTTAGCAATCGGGTCATCAGTCAGCGCGCCGGTTGCTACGGGTGCGGTTTCTGTCACCTGTTTGCTCTCCTCTATCATAATGTCGATTTTATCTTTGTCGACCCGGGTCATTAATGGCTTAAATTTGTTAATATCGTGAGATAGCAGCGGCGCGTCGATATTTGCCCAGGTCAAACTGTCGATGTTTAAAAAGCTTTCAACTTTTTCGGCCATTGACGGTAAAACAGGTTTTAAGTAGGTCATTAATACTTTAAAAATATTAATACCCATGCTGCAGATGTCCTGCAGTTCCTGTTCTTTGCCTTCCTGTTTTGCTATTACCCAGGGCTCTTTTTCGTCAATATACTGGTTCGCCAGGTCAGCGAGTTCCATAATGTCGCGCATGGCCGTCGCAAATTCACGGCTTTCATAATGCGCTGCAATGGTATCTTTGCTGTCGGTGATGCGTTTGAATAGTTCGGGCTCGGAACAGTTGGCAGACAATGTTTTATCGAATTTTTTCACAATAAAACCGGCACAACGGCTGGCGATGTTAACAACTTTGCCGACCAGGTCTGCGTTGACGCGGTTGCTGAAATCATCAAAATTCAAATCAAGATCATCAATTTTACTGTTTAAACGTGCCGCGAAATAATAACGTAAATATTCCGCATTTAAGTGGTTAAGGTAACTGCGGGCTTTAATAAAGGTGCCGCGTGACTTCGACATTTTTGCGCCATTCACGGTTAAAAAGCCGTGTGCGAAAATCGCGGTTGGTTTACGATAATCTGCACCGTGTAATACTGCCGGCCAGAATAATGCGTGGAAGTTAATAATGTCCTTACCAATAAAATGATAAACCTCAGCGGTGCTGTCGGCGTGCCAGTATTCGTCAAAATTGATGTCGGTTTTGTCGCACAGGTTTTTAAAGCTGGCAATATAACCCATCGGCGCATCAAGCCAGACGTAAAAATATTTGTTCTCGGTTTCAGGGATTTTAAAACCAAAATAAGGTTCGTCGCGGGAAATGTCCCAGTCCATCAGGCCTGCATCAAACCATTCTTTTAGTTTGTGGCTGACTTCGGTTTGCACGGCGTTGTGGCTGCCGGGGTTTTCGTTGTTGCCTGTCCAGTCACGCAACATGTTTTCGAAATCACCGAGTTTAAAAAACAAATGCTCGGATTCTTTTTCAATGGGTGTTGCGCCGGATACTGCTGAAACCGGATTTTTTAATTCGGTGGGTGAATACGTTGCGCCACAGGCTTCGCAGTTGTCGCCATATTGGTCTTTTGCGCCACATTTCGGGCATTCGCCTTTGACATATCGGTCAGGCAAAAACATGTTTTTTTCAGGGTCGTATGCCTGTTTGATTTTTTTGCTGGCGATGTGGCCGGCTTTTTTGAGTCGCAGGTAAATATTTTCGGCCAGCGTTTTGTTTTCTGGTGAATGCGTGCTGTGAAAATTATCAAAGCCGATTAAAAAGTCTGAAAAATCGGCCCGATGCTCTTTGCTGATCTCTTCTATTAACTGCTCGGGCGTAATGCCACGTTTTTCAGCGTGTAACATGATGGGGGTGCCGTGGGCGTCATCGGCGCAAACGTAGTGGCAGGTGTTGCCCCTGAGTTTTTGAAATCTGACCCAGATGTCGGTTTGAATATATTCAACCATGTGCCCCATGTGGATTGGGCCATTTGCATAAGGCAAAGCACTGGTGACGAGGATTTTTCGTGTGGACTCGGGCATATTATTGAGCATACTCTCGGATACGTTCTCAGACATAGGGATATAAAAGATTCTTGTTTCAAAAACAACGGATTATAGCAGACAATGATAGGGCCTAAAAAGAACGATTTACTTGTGTGAATATATGTTAATACAGATGATTCGGATTGCCTGTTTTTTGAGTGATTTCGATGAAATCAAAGTAAATCAACGGCTTGTGTTTTTGTTGGTTTAGACTGGGCTTTGCCGGGTGGGTAAAAAACGTGCTTGCGACATAACAATATATATAAAATTGATAATAACGCGGGCGGTATGCCGGGTAGATAAAAACACAAAATCTGAATCGAGTCTGATAAGATAAACTGATAAGTATGCGTAAACGGCAAGAATCGTTTGCGAGCACGTAAATCAAAGTAATAAATAAAGTAACAAATACGTAATGTATATAGAGGATATTGAATGATGAGCACGGTTTCTCAACTACAAATAGAAACGCAAATAAAAAACTATGTGGATCCGTATCTGGGAAAGGATCTGGTTTCTGCAGAGGCAGTAAAAAATATTTCGATTGAAGGTGCGAATGTTACGATTGATCTTGAAATGGGTTTTCCTGTACAGGGGTATGAAAACAGTATCCGTGAAAGTATCGCTAAATACGTTAATACCATTAACGGTATTGAAAACCTGAGCATTAATATTGCCAAAAATGTTGTCAGTCACAGTGTACAGCAAGGGGTAAAACCCATTAAAGGCATTAAAAATATTATCGCTGTGGCATCGGGTAAAGGTGGTGTGGGCAAATCCACAACGGCTGTGAACCTGGCATTGGCAATTACTGCTGAAGGCGGAAAAGTTGGCATTATGGATGCCGATATCTATGGCCCGAGTCAGCCACGTATGCTGGGTATTTCCGGTAAGCCTGACTCCAAAGACGGCACCACCATGGAGCCAATGGAAAATTACGGCATTCAGGCTATGTCGATTGGCTTTCTGATTGACGAAGAAACCCCGATGATCTGGCGTGGGCCGATGGTGACTCAGGCGCTGGAGCAGTTGATTAATGATACCAACTGGGGTGATTTAGACTATTTGATCATTGATTTACCGCCAGGCACCGGTGACATTCAGCTGACTTTGTCGCAGAAAATCCCCGTAAGTGGTGCCGTTATTGTCACTACACCTCAGGATATTGCTCTGCTCGATGCGCGTAAAGGCTTGAAAATGTTTGAAAAAGTGAATGTTCCGGTACTTGGTATTGTTGAAAATATGAGTATTCATATTTGTTCCGGTTGTGGTCATGAAGAACACATTTTCGGCAGTGGCGGCGGCGAGAAAATGTCTAAAGAATATGATGTTGATTTTCTTGGTGCTTTGCCGCTGGATATAGGTATTCGTGAGCAGGCTGATAATGGCAAGCCAACGGTTGCGGCTGAGCCTGATGGCCGTATCTCTGAAATTTATCGTGAAATTTCGCGCCGTGTTACCGCAAAACTGGCATTGCAGGGCAAAGATTATTCGTCTAAATTCCCTAACATTGTGATTCAAAATTCATAAAATAATAAACGAGTGCTTTGCTTCTAACGGGGGCAAGGTGCTCAATAAAAAGAGATGTGAGCGTCAAATAAAATGAGTATCAAGTCAGACAAATGGATTCGCCGCATGGCGGAGCAGCAGGAAATGATTTCGCCTTTCGAGCCGGGTCAGGTGAAAGAAAATCCCCAGGGCCGTATGATTTCTTACGGCACTTCCAGTTACGGTTATGACGTACGTTGTGCCGATGAATTTAAAATTTTCACCAATATTAACTCAGCGATTGTTGACCCCAAAAATTTCGACAGTAACAGTTTTGTCGATGTGAAATCGGATGTTTGTATTATTCCACCGAATTCATTTGCGCTTGCTCGTACGGTGGAGTACTTTAAAATACCACGTAGTGTATTAACGGTGTGTCTGGGTAAGTCTACGTATGCCCGTTGTGGTATTATTGTTAACGTGACACCGCTTGAGCCGGAGTGGGAAGGGCATGTCACGCTGGAGTTTTCGAACACGACACCGTTACCAGCGAAAATATATGCAAATGAAGGTGTTGCTCAAATGCTCTTTTTTGAGTCGGACGAAGTGTGTGAGACATCTTACAAGGATCGTGCGGGTAAATATCAGGGGCAAACAGGGGTGACATTGCCACAAACTTGACGTATTCACGTCTTGCTAGTATATCTAGTGACGACACGTTGTTAGATAGTTTTGCCCTGCAAATTAGTATGTAAAAAAGGGCTTTAAAAATAGCGGCTTAGATCCGAGTTTTATTTTTTTGATTTGGGCTTGATTTGGGCTTGATTGGACTGCTAATTGCCTCCATATATTATTAGTACGTATTGTGAAAGAGTACTGAGACTATGCAGTTTTTTGTTGTATAGGCGTAGTTGTTTACTCGGTATTCTGTGAGCCCTGTCACATAAACAGGGTGTATCTAAGGATAATATAATCCGATACAGGTAATAATATAGTCGCATTGATTTTAAATACTATTAAGTGAACAGGAGAATTGTTATGGGATTTACTATTGACATGGTCACCGGTAATATCGGCAATGTCACTAATGGCATAAACTCGGAAAAATTCGAATTTGCCACGCCGACAACGTCTTCAATCGATAATATTGATTGGTTGCCGTTTGAAGGGCTTTTGCCTGTGAGTGATACCCTTCAAGCACCCGAAGATTATATTATCCCCAGTACATTGATTGATTGTGATATCGATTCGTTTATTGAGGGTGTCATACGCTAGAATACGCGCATTAAGTAGGCGTCAAGGCCCGGATGGATGTGCAGGTTTCACCTAAATGTGTGACCTGGTGTGTGGTACGGTGTTGATCGCTTTATTCTTTTTGGTATAACTACCTGCCATAGTTATTTGTTTTAAAGCCCCCCCCTAGCTCGGCCCTCTGATTAAGTTCCCTGAATAATTTTATCGCCTTTGATTAAAAAAGTTCTGCCGCCAATGTCTTCCTGAACTTCCTGTTTGTATTTTGATATATTAATCAATGTGCCCGCATAGACATGTGCAGCGACGACGACTTTTGCATTTCTGGCGCGCTTGCGTTCTTTTTCCAGATCCATTTCAATTGCCCTTAATTCAATGATGTCCTGTTCAATCTGTTGTTTTGAAATAAGCGCCTTTTTAAGCATATTTTTGGCGTGATCAGTCGGGTTGCTTCTCAGTTCTTTAAATACTTTCTGTAGCTCGATTAATTCTTTGCTTTTTTTCGAAATTCGGATGCCGATTTGGTCTTTTCGCTTGTCAATGTCATCTGCGTTGCCGACTTGAATATGCGTGGTGACACCCGCACTCGAGCCGATGTTCATTGCTTTAACTAAAATACCTGACGTTGTGCTGCCGCCGATGATCTGACCTTTTTTGGCCTCTTTTTTTCCAACGATGATTTCGTTAACGGCACTTAGTGTCGATTTTATGACCCAGTCCTGAACCATAATTTTGTTACCTGATGAGACGTGGGCGTTTTCAATAAATTTTGCTGATACAGAACCCTTTGCGTCAATTTTTACCAGATTCTCACTGACAGGCGCATTATTTTCTGATCGTCCGACGATAGCACCTTTAATGTTGATGTCACCGCCGGCGACAATTATCGCGTTTTCTACGATGCCGGTAATTTTAACGTCACCGCTGGCCTCGACTTTCATACCGGACGCGACGTCACCTTCAACGATGACCGAGCCGTCAAAAATAATGTTGCCGGATTTCAGGTCAACGTTTTGTGCAGTCATGGTTTTTTCAACATTCACCCCGTTATCGCAGATAACGGGTTGCCCAGTGACAGTCGCAATTAAAATGTTGGGATTTTTAGGTGAGGGTTCAGCGCCTTCCAGGCCGCTGGCAAATTTGCGATCCTTGCCGGGGGTGGGGTTGATGATTTCACCGAAAATATTTTTGGAAGATTTCCCCATCGTGGCAGGCTTTCTTCGCATTAATTTGTCATTTGGATGAACCACCTGTATTTCACCCAAATCGCGGTAATCAATATGACCGTCTTCTGATACATTAGGTGTTCTTAATTTTATATTTTTGATCAGGCAGGTAAATTTGGCGTCATCACCGTTGGTGATAGGGTTGCCCTGCGCAATCTTTACTCCATCTGCTTCACCGAGCAAAATAGCTTCTTTTATTGCTTTTGGTAAAAAACCGAAACGAATGCCTTTTTCACTTAAAGCCTGTTTCACTATATCAAGTGTCGCATCTTTACCGCCCGCAGCCGGAACAATAGTGAGAAATGCGGACATTTTATCTTTGGGCAGGGAGATGCTTACCTCAGCGTCGCGTCTTTCGGCGATGCAGATTTCACCCTCACCGGGTGTTGGTGTGTTGAAGCAGCTAATAACTTCTTCAATTCCTTTGTCGATATAATACAGCTCTTCGTAACCGTCGCTTTTTAATTTGTTTTTTATTAACAAGCGATTAACAGTTGGAGAGGTGTCGTTTTCCGGCACGTTGAAGGTGGCGTAAAGTTTGGTCTTCGCTTCGTCAAACTCAAATTGTATGTTGCTATCGTTCATTTTAGAAAAATCGTATTTAGTCAATTAGTCGCAATAATGCAAGCACGTCGGCGCCCGCGAAAAATCAGTAAGGCGTTGTCACTGTTAGCGACAAATGATGAAATTACTGTAGTTTTTATTACAAAAACTAAGGTACTTATAATAAAAGCAAAAAAGGTAAACAAAGTATTTAGGGTATTTTCGTGATAAATAGCTGTCAGTAGAATATAATCTCGCAAATATTTAATAACATAGCAGAATTTGATGTTAAGCATAGCATGGAACAACCTGACCACTATTTGAGTTTTTAGAAAAAGCGGTTAAAGCGGACTCGTTGTACATCACTCAGTATCAGCAAAAAAGGATTAAAATATATGTTTGGACGATTTCGAGGGATGTTTTCAAACGATCTTTCAATAGATCTAGGTACCTCAAATACGCTGATATATGTGCGTGGTAAAGGCATAGTGCTGGCCGAGCCATCAGTCGTTGCGATTCGTCAGGATCGCGGTGTCGGCGGCCCCAAAAGTATTGCCGCCGTAGGCGCTGAGGCAAAACGCATGTTAGGCCGAACACCTGCTAACATTGTTGCAATAAGGCCGTTAAAAGACGGCGTAATCGCCGACTTCACTGTCACCGAAAAAATGCTGCAACATTTTATTCTTAAAGTGCATGAGTCACGATTTTTGCGTCCGAGTCCTCGTGTTTTGGTTTGTGTACCCTCGGGTTCAACGCAGGTCGAGCGTCGTGCGATTAAAGAGTCCGCAGCAGGCGCAGGCGCGCGAGAAGTATACTTAATTGAAGAGCCAATGGCCGCCGCCATTGGCGCAGGAATGCCGGTAGGTGAAGCAAGTGGCTCGATGGTTGTTGATATCGGTGGTGGAACAACCGAAATAGCCGTGATGTCGTTAAACGGCATTGTTTATTCTGATTCCGTGCGTATCGGCGGTGACCGATTTGATGAAGCAATTGTCGCTTATGTGCGCAGAAATTATGGCACATTGATTGGCGATGCAACCGCCGAGCGCATCAAACAGGAAATCGGTAACGCTTATCCCGCCGATGAAGTTAGAGAAATTGAAGTTCGCGGCCGGAATCTTGCCGAAGGTGTGCCCCGCAGTTTTACCTTAAACAGTAATGAGATCCTGGAAACATTAAGTGAGCCCTTGGCCGGAATCGTCAGTGCCGTCAAGACCGCGCTTGAGCAAACTCCGCCGGAGCTCGGCGCAGACGTTGCCGAAAGAGGCATGGTATTAACTGGTGGTGGCGCATTGCTCAGCGGTATTGACCGTTTATTGTCAGAAGAAACAGGCTTGCCCGTTATTATTGCCGATGATCCATTGACTTGTGTGGCTCGTGGGGGCGGGGTGGCGTTGGAGATGCTGGACACCCACGGAGGCGAAATCTTTGCTCATGAGTGAAGCGCTCATCTTTTGTTCCAGCCCGAGCGTATTTCCATACCTAATATCTAATACCTAAGGGCGCACTCAGTTGGTCACATATATACATATTCCCCCCCTCCGCCTTCCTTGCGTAAATACGTTTGATCTTTAGTAAAATCTAAACGCTCTGATGGCTCATAATTGTCGTATGGGCGCATTGAAGAAATTGTTTTATTCTACCGCGCCTTTCCATTTTAGCATGCTGAATTAGTTAGTTTCACTGTTTGTCATATTCACTTTTACAGGCAATTAATCCTGAATTCAAATCAGGGTATTGCAGTGCGACGCCCAGTTTTTTTTGCACATAAGTCGCGTCGATTTTTTTTGATTCACTTAAATACGATAGCATCTCAGGTGACAATTTTTTTTTCGCTTGTTCCCAGTTTATTTCCTGAGGTGGTGTCAGCTTAAATATTTTCGCGGTTTGAATGAAATAATCGGAAATGGATGAGGGATTGCCGTCTGCGATATTGAATATCTCATTGCTGTGTGTTGATTGCATTGCAGCGATACAGATGTCGGCTAAATCGGCCGCGTGTATGCGATTGGACGCTGGGGCAATGTCGGTTTTTAATACCTTTACACCGGCATTGATTTTTTCCAACGGTAGTTTTTTTGTGTCATATATACCTGCTACGCGTAAAATCATATATTGCGTTTTACGCCTGTAACAAAAATCCCTGATTTGTATTTCTGCACTTAAACGCCGTTTTGATCGGGCATTGTGGGGCGCCGTGGGTGTTTTTTCTGTGATCCATTCGCCATTTTGGTTACCGTATACGCCAGTTGTACTGATATAAACAATACGTCTGGGTGGGGCTTTTTTTTCGAGTGCGCTTAAAAAGTGGGATATACGCTGGTCTGTGTCGCCACTGGCTGCCGGCGGCGCAAAATAAAAAATATCGGCGTATTGTAGCGGGAGGTTTTTTAAGGAGGAGACCTCGTCGAGATTGGCGGAAAAAACCCTGATACCGATGGACGTTAAGTGTTGTTTTGAGTTTTCGTTGTGGCTGGTGGCACTTATTTTAATATTTTGCTGCCTCAACAATTGACTAACGCGTACGCCGATGTGTCCGCAGCCGATTATCCAGGTGTTTATGTCTTTTTTGTTATTCATAATTTTATTTTAGCGTATTTATATTTTTTGATGAATTGGTTTTTATTGTCCAAGTCGCTTAAAATGCAGGGCTTGTGAGGCATGAAAATTTAGCGAATCATTAGGAGGCCGCCGGACTTAACACTGTTTGGCTGTTAATCCATGAGAGCGAATGAATTTTCGCTTCAAACGGTTAAGTCCGACAGCCTCCTGGAGATAATAATGACATATAAAATAACCCTACAGCCAAGTGGTCATCAGTTTGAAAATGAAGCAGAAGAAAGTATTCTGGACGCGGCTTTGCGAAATGGTTTCGCCTTCTCCTATGGTTGCCGGTCAGGTGCCTGTGGCGCTTGCGCCGGAAAAGTGCTGAGTGGTTCGTTTCACTATGAAGATGATGAAGAGCCATTGTTCTTGTCTGAAAATGACAAAAAAAATAATATGTGTCTTTTCTGTCAAGCGGTTCCCGACTCGGATTTGACGCTTGAGGTAAAAGAGATCTCTGCGGCAAAGGATATTGTGGTAAAAACGTTGCCGGCGCGTGTGATGAAAATGGAAAAGCTTGCGTCAGATGTGATGCGGATTTATCTAAAATTACCCATGGCAGAGCGAATGCAATTTCTTGCCGGACAATATCTGGATATTTTATTAAAAGACGGTCGACGTCGAAGTTTTTCTATTGCTAATGCGCCGTATGATGACGAGTTTCTTGAATTACACATTCGTAAAATTGATGGCGGTGAATTCACCGGGTATATATTTGATGAGATGAAGGAAAAGGCGCTGTTAAGACTTGAGGGGCCGCTGGGTAGTTTTTTTTTACGAGAAGATTCAGATCGACCACTGATTCTGATGGCAGGCGGAACAGGGTTTGCGCCGTTAAAATCAATTCTGGAACATGCGTTTGCTGAAAACATTAACCGGCCCGTTCACTTGTATTGGGGTGCACGAAATAAAGCAGGTTTGTATCTGGATGGATTAGTTCAATCGTGGGTTGAGCAGTATGCGTATTTTACTTATACACCGGTGCTTTCAGACGCTAATGAACAGGATAACTGGCAAGGGCGAATTGGTCTGGTTCATTTAGCGGTTGCGGAGGATTGCGCTGATCTAAGCGGGTATCAGGTATATGCTAGCGGGCGGCCGGAAATGATAGATGCCGGGCGTGAAGTTTTTATGCTGCAGGGCCTGAATAAGGAAAATTATTTTTATGATGCGTTTACATTTTCGACCTGAACTCAGTCTCTGTATCTAACTCGAAAAGTTGCAGATATAAAAAACCGCATTTAACCTAGAAAAATCAGTTGATCCACGAGCTAGAGCACAACTACTTGATTCGCTTGGCTATATGATAAAGATTTGATTCACCAACCAGGTGAACGCAAACTTTTTCATTACGCCAATCAAACCAATTACTTGCACTCTATTCTCGCGTCCAACTGATCTTTCTAGGTTTAAAGGAAAACAGCTTTATGCTGCGCTGGCGGCAACACTCTCTTCTACGTTTTCTTTTTTACTTTTGTCTTCAAGTTGGGCAATTTCAGCTTCTTCCACTTCTTTTTTTGCAACCGCAGCTGCCTGTCGTGCCTGCTTTTTTGCGGTTAATGCGGCAAGCTCCGGTAGTCCCTTTCCTGACGCTATTTCAAGACCGGTGCGGTAGGCATTAGCCGCAAGTTCTGGCTCGTCGATGTGTTCAAGTACTTGTGCAAGTGCATGATACGCCTCCGGGCCACCGCCGAATTCAACACTGGTTTCGAGGTAAGATCGTGCTTTACCCCATAACTCGCTGCGACTGCTTAAGCGGCCGAGTGTGAGTAATAATGTTGGATTTCCAGCATTGCCTTTATACCATTTTTCAGCAGCGCTTAATTCGCCATAAGGATTTGGGGTGTAAAGCAGGCCATACAGATAAACAAGCTGGTTGCTTAAGTTCTGCTTGATCGCATAACGAAGTACAGGTTCCGCTTCTTCGTGCTGGTCTTCGTCGATCAGTTTTTTCGCAAAAATTGCAATTAGATCCGGGTCTTTTTGCAGGTTTTTAGGTACGATGCTCCAGCTGTTTCTAACTTCGATAAGATTGTTGGACTCACAGCTTTGACGTAATAATTCAGTATGAACCTGTTTTTCAAGTTGGTTATAAACGTCAATGGAGTAGATTTTATTACGCTTCAAGTCATACAGCAGTTCTGAAAGTTTATTCCAGTTTTTACTTTCCTGACATAACTTGGTGAGTAATATGATTGCGCGGGTGTTTTTCGGGTCTTCCTGACGAATACGGGCCAATGCGGCTTCGGCACGACCAAACTGGCGGCTGTCAATTAACAGTTCTGCCTGTGTTAAGCGAATAGCACCATTTGCTGTTGGTTCTGTCGCTTGAGCCATGTCCAGATATTGATTAACTCGCTCGCCTGCACCTTGTGCCTGTGCAGATTTGGCGGCGGCGAGGTAATTAACCGCACTTTCGGTTTTTTTCGCGTAAGTTAGTAAGGCTTTTTCTGATTGACGCCATTTGCCTTCCGCCTGTGCTAGCAGGCCGCGTGTGAGTGCGGTGTTAGCGACACGGTCACGGCGACGATTCTGCCATTTTTGGTAGTTTGAAGGCGAATGAACAATGGAACCCAGTAAGCGAATCAGAAAGTAAGACACAAAAATGGTCGCGATACTGGCCACAGCGAAGATCGCCATTGAGGTTTCAACACTGTATTTACCGTAACCCAGTAAGACATATCCCGGGTCATCACGCACAAATAAGGCGAGAGCGATGCCAGCAGAAAGCATAATGATGGTTTGAATGAGTAATTTCATTTTTTATCTTCTCCGGCTTAGTTCAATGCGACGTTAGCTGACGCGTTGACTGTGGCATTGTTGGCGTTATCCATGCTGGTCGCATGAAATTCCAGGCGTTTGGCTACTTTGCGCAAGGTGCGAAGTGATGAAGAAATGTCGGGCACCCGTAAAACAACCTGTTTTGACTTTAGGTAATTCAGGGTATCGATAAATTTCTTGGTGCTTACTTCGTCGGTGTTAAAGAACTTTTCAGTCCAGGTGACGGCCAGATCCATATTTGCTTTGTATAGGTTTTCATCGCCGCGCAATAAAACCATTCTTGCCTGTTCCAGTTTTAGTTTCAGGTTTTCATGTAGATGTTTGACCTGTTCTGGTGATAGTAATGGCTCAATGGGCTTGTCGTTGTAATTAACGGCAACTAACCCTTCAAGTACACCTAAAATGGCACCAGGCAGCGCTTCCCAGTTATCAACCTGCATGGCATCGTCAGCAGTGGCGCCTGGTCGATCCTGGCTGGTTGGTTGTGTGCGTGCATTTAATGGGAGCTGATCAACTTTATCCTGAAGTTGAGTTAACTGCATTGATACGCCGGCCTGATCAGGAATTGGCAATGTTTGCAGGGTAACCAGTTCCTGTGCAATCACGTTACGCACTTCGTTTAATGCCGGATCTTTTAACGAGTTAATACGCTGGTCGGCCAGTGTCAGTGCTTGAATAGAGGTGGTGACATCCTGCTCTAACTGTAAGCGGTGATTTGCGATTTTCAACAAGTAGTCAGCTTCGGCAATTACCCAGTCGCGAGAGGTGTTGCCAATGCGGGAATAAAGACCGTCGATGCTCACTTCAAGTGATTGTTGGCGTTTTTGAGTTTCTTTTATCTCGTGGTTAGCTTTACCAAGCTCAGCTTGAGCGCTGGTAAATTTTTGCTCGGCGCCTGAGATTTTTGCTTCGGTAGTGCTTTCAATATTTTTTGTCAGGCTTTCGATTGCGGCGGCCTTTTTGTCCAGCTCTGATCGAATAGAAGAAGAAGCCAGCGTTAATTCAGACTTGATTTCTGCCTGTGATTCACTAACCTGACTTTGCAGTGTTGCCTGGCTGCGTTGCAATTCGGCCTTAAGTTGCTGTTCAAGCGACGAAATCATTGAAGCAGATTCCGTTTTCTCGATTTGCATTTGTTGCCAGTTCCAGTAGATGCCGCCGCCTGCTGCTACGCTTAGCACAAACGCAAAGCTTGCTATCGTTGTTGCGAAACCGGAACCTGACTTCTGAACTACTGGTGCTGGAGTCGGGCTGGTGTCTGTTTTATTTGCTTTTTTAGCTTCCGGCTTTGTTTCGTTGTTACTCGGTGCCATAGTATTTGTCCTGTCTTTCTGCTGCATGATGATTGATTCATCTGAAGAACCCCCGCTAGCATTGGCTTTAGTGTTTTGGCTGCTCACTTTTTCCGTTTGCTTTGCTTCAGACGCGTTTTTATCAGAACTGTCTTTATTGGTAGACGCTTTATTATTAGATCCTCGTGAGTTTTTGTTGCGTTTATTTGCTGACACGATTTTCCTACCTCCTCATTACCCTTATAACTCTGACCTAAGTTCTTAAGTTCTTAAGTTCTTAAAATATTAAGCTTTTAAATTCGCAAGCCTTTGCTCTATAAAGCAGTTCAACTGTTGAGTTCCGGTTGAGCTGAATTATCCCCACTCATTGACGCTTATGTTGCGCTGATAGACGACAATGCTCATTATTATGTTGATCTTTCTATCTATTACACTATTAGATGTGCATGTATAGAAGTGTATGTTTCATCTACTTCATGCACATTGAAGCGTTTGCCACTCGACTAACGCATTTAATATTGCTTCATCACCGGCCTGTGAAGACACAATAGGGCGGTGTTTAAAGCCCAGTTGCATAGCTAAATCAGCCGCTCGATCACTAATAACGATCATTGGTGACTTTGATAGCCACTGCCGACCGAGCTGGCCAACCATGTCATATAGATTATGCAGGCCTTCGTTACTGGTTGTGACGATGATGCTAATTTCGCCTCGGGACCAGTGTCTTAATAAGGCGGAAACATCAGTGTCAGGTCTGCTGCGCTTATAACACTCCGCGTATTCAACCGTTGCGCCACGTTCTTTGAGCTTTTCAGCGAGTAATTCTCGGCCACCTTCACCTCTAAAGATGATGATGTTTTTGCCTGCAATATTTTGCATTTCTTGCAGTGACAATAATGCCTCACTGTTAAAACGTTTAGAAGGAAAAATATCAGCTATCAGGCCCAAGCTGTCAAGCGCTTTAGCACTTGTTTTGCCTACGGCAGCGATTTTTACGCTTTTAGGCCATCTTTTTTTGCTTTGAATGATATTAACGGCTTTTTTAACCGCGTTAGGGCTGATAAAAATCGCTACATCAAATGTATCGAGTTTTTCGATTTGAGCATGTAGGTGCGTTGTATCATCAATGTCATCAATTTGAAGCACTGGAAAACGGATCGTTGAGCCGCCAAGGCTTTCAATGCGTTGGCATAGCTCGTTTGCCTGGTGTTCCGGTCGTGTCACCAGTACACCGACGCCACTTAATGGCTTACTGGTTGTCATATACTTCTTTCAAAATCGCTTTTGCGCCGCGTGAAAGTAAATCGTCGGCGAGAACGGTGCCTAATTCTTCTGCATTTTCAGGTTTGCCGCTAATATCACCGCGAATAATCTCGGTGCCGTCAGCTCTGCCGACTAAACCGCGTAATACGATAACGCCGTGGCCTAATTCGGCGTAGCCGCCGATGGGTACCTGACAGCCGCCTTCAAGGCGTGCGTTCATTGCACGTTCGGCACGCACGCGAGTGGCGGTATCGGCGTGATTTAGCGGAGCAATTAAGTCATTGATTCGTTTGTCATCACTGCGACATTCAATGCCAACAGCGCCTTGGCCAATGGCGGGCAGGCTTACCAGCGGGTCAATTTCGTGTTTAATGCGGTCGTGAAAATTCAGGCGTTTCAGGCCGGCAGCGGCAAGAATAATGGCATCGTACTCGCCGTCATCGAGTTTTTTCAGACGGGTATTGACGTTGCCGCGAAGGCTTAAAATTTTAAGGTCAGGGCGATTAGCCGCCAGCTGGCATTCGCGGCGCATACTGGAGGTACCGACGCGAGCGCCTTTCGGTAAATCCTCGAGTGAATCGTAAGTATTTGAAACAAAAGCGTCACGAGGGTCTTCACGTTCACAAATGACAGCAAGGTGAAGACCTTCGGGGAACTCAACCGGCACGTCTTTCATTGAATGAACCGCAATATCGGCATCGCCCTGTAACATGCCTACCTCCAGTTCTTTGACAAACAGGCCTTTTCCGCCAACCTTGGCTAAAGGCGTGTCGAGGATTTTGTCGCCTTGAGTGACCATTTTAACCAGCTCAATCTGTAAATCAGGGTGATGTTTTAATAGTGCTGCTTTAACGAACTCGGCCTGCCAAAGGGCAAGCGGGCTTTTTCGGGTTGCAATTCGGACGATATTGTCTGACATGTTAAATCTCTGTTATTTCAAGTGGTTATGTGAAAAATATAGTATAATTGTGTTTCTTGCCGATTTTCTGTACCTTGTGCGCCTGATTATTCGTGTTTCCGGTACAAATTGAGCGAATAGACAAATATAGCAAATAAGCGCAGGTCTGTGTAAGAATTGGGTTTAGAAAGATGGATTGGGCCCAAGATCCCAATAAAATACGCTACACTTTAAAAGTTATCAGTGGCGTGTACTCGGCGTTTTGTTGAAGGTTAGATGGTTGGACACACATGACAAATAAGAATGAAGTAGTTAAACCCTGGGGTGGCCGATTTACTGAGCCGACGGATGTTTTTGTTGAGGCCTTTACCGCGTCCGTTGAATTTGATCAAAGAATGTATAAGCAGGACGTCAAAGGCTCCATCGCTCACGCAACGATGTTATATAAAGTCGGTGTTTTAAGTAAAGATGAGTGTGATGCCATTGCTCAGGGTTTACATGAAATAGAGCTGGAAATTGAATCCGGCGAGTTTGAGTGGTCTGTCGGGCTTGAAGATATTCACATGAATATCGAAGCACGTTTGACTCAAAAAATTGGTGATGCAGGTAAAAAGTTACACACTGGCCGTTCAAGAAACGACCAGGTGGCGACGGATATGCGGCTGTATCTGCGTGATGAAATCGATGAGATTCAGGTGCAGTTGAGGCGATTACAAGTCGTCTTGATTGACCTCGCCGAACGTGAAGTTGATACCATTTTGCCCGGTTTTACTCATTTGCAAGTAGCTCAGCCGGTGAGTTTTGGTCACCACATGCTGGCCTGGTTTGAAAACCTGGAGCGTGACGCACAGCGTCTGGTGGATTGTCGTAAACGCGTCAACATTATGTCCCTGGGTGCAGCTGCGTTAGCCGGCACCACTTATCCCATTGATCGACATTACAGCGCTAACCTGATGGGTTTTGAATGCCCGGCAGAAAATTCACTTGATGCCGTGAGTGATCGTGATTTCATTCTTGAATTTTGTTTTGTGGCTACTCAGGCCATGACGCATTTGTCGCGTTTCTCTGAAGAGCTGGTTTTGTGGGTGTCTCAGCAATTTGATTTTATTGAAATGGGTGATAGCTTTTGTACCGGCTCATCAATCATGCCGCAAAAGAAAAACCCGGACGTGCCGGAATTAATTCGTGGCAAATCCGGCCGTACAAATGGTAATTTAATTTGTCTGTTAACTTTGATGAAGTCTCAGCCCTTAGCTTACAACAAAGATAACCAGGAAGATAAAGAGCCGTTATTTGACAGTGTTGATACCTTAAAAGCATCGTTGCGGGTATTTGCCGACATGATGAAAACCGTGAAGGTCAAACGCGAGAATATGCGTGCGGCAACATTAAAAGGTTTCTCAACTGCCACTGATCTGGCCGACTATCTGGTAAAACAGGGGGTGCCGTTTCGGGATGCACATGAAATTGTCGGCAAGGCGGTTCGTTATGGAATAGAAAATAACAAAGATCTGGCGGAAATGACATTGGCTGAGTTGCAGGAATTTTCAGATAAAATCGAAAATGACATATATAAGGTGCTCACACCGGAAGGCTCCTGTGCGGCGAGAGATCATTTTGGTGGTACTGCGCCTAACCAGGTTCGGCAGGCGATTGAGCGGGCGAGGGTGCGGGTTTCTGTTGAGCGTTAACTAATTCCTTAGATTGTGTAAAGACAGTTTTCAGGCTGCGTAAAAGTGTTTTCGGGCCTGGGAGGTTTTTATATTATTCTGGCAATGTAAAATAAAAACAGGCACCTTCACCTTCTTCGGCCTCTGCCCATATCTGGCCCTGGTGTAGATTAATGATGCGCTGCACGGTGGCCAGGCCGATGCCCGTGCCTTCAAAATCACTCTCGCTGTGCAAACGCTGAAATGTCTTAAATAATTTATCGCGTGCAAAATCTTCATCAAAGCCGGCGCCGTTATCTTTAATGAAATATACTTTTCCTTTCTCATTTTCCATGCTTGAAAAAATAATGCTTGGATGTTCCTTTTTGGCGGTATATTTCCATGCATTGCTCATTAAGTTTTCAATCATGGCCGAAAGCATATTCCTGTCACCACGAACGGTGATATTTTTTTCTATGGAAACATCTATCATCCGATCCGGCTGGTTTTCTTTAAGCGCCTGAAAAGCATTTTCTACCAGCAAACTTAAATTGACTTTTGTTTTTTTGAGTTCACTGTGTTTGATTCTCGATAACTCTAATAATGAATCAATTAAGGCTCTCATGCGCTGAGTAGCGCTGCGTACGCGTTTGATATATTCGCGCGCTGTGCTGTCGAGTGACTCGCCATAATCTTCAAATAATACCTGACTGAACCCGTCGATGACACGTAATGGCGCACGTAAATCATGAGATACGGAATAAGAAAATGCTTCGAGTTCTTTATTTGTCTGCTGTAGTTCAAAGGTTTTTTTGTTGACCGTGTCTCTCAGGCGGGCTTCTTCATTTTGCAATAATTCATAGGATGACTTCAGGCGCACGATCATGTATTGAAATTCTTTTGCTAACGCGCCTATTTCATCATCACGGTCTAATAATTCAGGACCCAGGTTGTCATTGCGAGCCGCACCTAATGACGTGGCGGTAATAACATGGGTGAGGTCCGTTAATGGTGCGACAAAGTGTTTTACAATTATGAGTACTGCGCCGAGCATGATTAATAAAAATAAAACCAGTACCAGGATAATATAAAATGCAGCCTCATCGTTATAAAAAGAAACATCGTCCAGGTAATAAGCCAGGTGCGCGTTAGCCAGAAGTTTATTGTTTATTTTTGCCGGGAATATAACCTCTTTTATCGGGCGGCCTTTGTATTCGTTTTCTTTTATTAAAAAGCCATCAATTGGCCTGGCTTTAATTTCATGGCCTACCTGTGATAAATCCGTATGAGCTAATACTTTTCCATCTGCTGAGGATAAAAATGCGTAGGCGTAAAAATCAGCGGGCATTACCGATTTTAACCAGTTTTCCAGTAACTCATAATCTTTAGAAATCAAGCCGTCTAAACTGCCGATTGCTAATGTTTTTGTTTGAGCTTTAACTTGCCCTAATCGTTCATCAAGAAATTTGTTCTGTGCGTTCTCTAATAGCAGAAAACCCAGTGTCAGTAGTGAAATGGTTAAAAGCAGCGTAATGCTAAGTGCTAATCGGGTAAATAATCGGGACGGCATGTTAATGTACTAATCCTGCCTGCCGCATTAATCTTTTTGTTATTTTTTCAATTCTGGGGTCATAGGGAATAAAGTCGGAAATTTTCATGTTAGACATGTCGATGAGTATTTGCCTGCCGGCAGGGTCGTTTTTCATGTTACTGACAACGTTTTTAAATTTTTCAACGGTGATTTTGTCCAGAGATGTACGGGCTGCAATTACGTGTTCAGGATAAGGGTCGCTTACCGCTAAAATTCTGAGTTCACCCATGTTCATTTTTTTTCTCATTAAATCAAAGTTAACGCCACACATCGCTCCTGAGCTGCTATCTTTTAGCAGTACGTTATGAATAGATGTGGATAAATTTTTCGTGAATTTTTCTTTAACTTCAACGCCCGAGTTTATACCCTGCGACCTAAGGAGGGCCTTGGGTGCAAGGTAACCACCAGCTCCCATCGGGCTTACATAAGCGATATCCCGCCCTTTCAGCTGGGCGATGGTTTGGATATCGCTGTCCTTGCGTACAAAAATTTCACTTTGGCTTGTTACTTCTCCACTGATGTTTTTCATCTGCAAAATACCTACCGCTTTTCCGTCCTGCGTTAAACGATAAAGTACGTGGGAGTTGATGTAAAAGAAGTCGACTTCGCCATTGGTTGCTGCTTTTTGCATTTTTTCGAAACCGCGCGGTACAACGATTGAAAGTGGTTGCGCCATTTTTTCTGATACATAATCAATAAAGGCTTGCCATTGTTTATAAATGCGTGAGGGAGGGGCGATGGATAGAACGCCAAAATGTAATGTTGGGGCTACCGCGTTTGTCTGTTGAGCCGATGCGGAAGTTTGCCAGAAAAGTAAGTTAATTAACAGTATAACGGTTGGGAAGGTCGATATTCTGGTGTTCATGTCCGTTTTCCTCCAATAGGGAGAATATGCTTAAAACCGCGTCAAAAGCTGTTAAGGAGCCTCTACTTTCAATGTTGTTTCAATGTTGTTTCAATGTTGTAAAGGAACCTGTGATTAAGCCTGTTTGAAACTCGTCATCAGTGATTGACTTGCTGAAATAATGGCCCTGAAAAACATCACAACCGTGAGATATTAACACGGCCAGTTGGGCTTTGTCTTCCACGCCTTCGGCAATAACCTGCATGCCGAGCGTTTTTGCCATGTTAATGATATATTTTACAATCGCCGAATGGGTGTTTTCTGAGTTCATTTTGCTGACAAAACTCCGGTCAATTTTGAGCGCCTTAATCGGGAAATGGGTGAGCCTTGCTAACGACGAATAGCCAGTGCCGAAGTCGTCAATCGCAATGCTGAAGCCGTGGTCGTGCAGATTTTTTAGCCGTTCTATAATGTTATCCGAGAAAACCATCATGCTTTCTTCGGTAATTTCCAGCTCTATGGATTTTGGTGAAACGCCTGATGTGTGACAAAGCTCAATCAGGGCGTCAATTGCGTTGTTTGACAATAACTGGTGTGGTGAAATATTAATGGCCAGGCGTTTAAAAGGCGTTGAGTGAAACAGACCTGACATTTCCCATGCTTTTAATTGTTTTATCGCGTTAGAAAAAACCCACTGACCAATGTCAATAATATCACCGTGGCTTTCTGCAATTGGGATAAAAACATCAGGAGAGACCAGGCCAAATTCTTTACTTTGCCAGCGTAATAGTACTTCGGCACCGACAATATGCCCTTGCTGATCGATTTGGGGCTGGTATGTGAGGAATAATTCTTCTCGCTCAATGGCCTTGTTTAATCCAAGTCCGAGTTTGATCAGGTGGTTGGACTCATGCTGCATATTTTCATCATAGAACTGGTATGAACCCCGGCGTGAATTTTTTGCGGAGTTTAAGGCGACGGCCGCATGTTTTAATAAATTGCTGCAACTGCAATTCGATCCACATTCGCTGCACCAGGATATGCCAATGGAGCTGCTAAGGCGCAAATCGTGTTTATCGAATTGAATTGGCATCAGTAATGATTTTCGTATTTCATTGATATATTGCGCTATTTGTAAAACTAATTGTTCGTGACTGGTATTTGTTATCGGAAAGGCAATAATAAATTCATCACTTTCAATCCGGCCGATAACGGCTCTTCTTGGTGAGTGAGCCTGTATTCTTTCGGCAACAATTTTTAAAACTGCATCGCCGACATGCCGGCCTAATCCTTCGTTTATTTCTTTAAAATAATCCAGTCCGAGATTAAATAAAACGATTATTTCATTCGTTGATTGTTGAAGGCTCAACAACTGATTCAGTTTTTTCTGAAATAAATATAAATTAGGAAGAGCGGTTAACTGATCAAAATTGGCTAACTGATATATTTTGTCGTTTGCAGATTTAATGGGTGTTAAATCAACAAACAGCCCGGCGTATCTTAGTACTTCGCCCTGGGTGTCTTTTAATGCGACTATGTTGAGCCACTCCGGGTATATTTCGCCATTTTTTCGTCGGTTCCATATTTCGCCTTCCCAGAAACCCTGGGTTTTTATGCTTGTCCACATCTTCAGGTAAAAGTCTGAATCCTGCTTGTTTGAGCGCAGTATTTTGGGTGTCTGTCCGACGACCTCATTGATTTTATAACCGGATATTTTTTCGAAGGCAGGATTAACCCATTGAATTTTTAAGTTTTGGTCAGTGAGCATAACGCCGTGTGTGCTATGCATTAAAATCAAATCGGAAAGTTGCTTTTCCTGATATAGCCTTTCAGTGTGTATTAGTTGGGCAATGATGTTAGCAAAATTTTCTAATACCTGTACTTCGTTGCTACTGAACGACTGGCCGGCATCTATGTATAAAACCAGCACCCCTAATACCTGGTTTTCAAATTTGACGGGTACCGCATAACGTCCGTGATTATAGTCGCTTTGAAGCTGGATGTTATGGCGTTCATGAAGGCGGCTGACATGTATCGTTGTTTTTGTTTGTGCTGCCTGGCCGCACAAACACTGGCCATAATTGAGTTTTGCACAGTTCTTTTTCACTTGGGTTGAAAAATTTATTTGAGCGGCAAGTGTTAATGTCTGGTTTTCCGGGGTTGCGATAAAAATGCCGCCGGTATTTGTGTTTAACCAGGGCATTTGAAGAATTGTTTCGAGAATGCTGTAAAGCGTTTGGCTAAGTCCTGCCGAGGGCGTGTGATTAATTCCGTTGTTACCGGTTTTTAGAACCTCAGCTACTTTTTTCATTGTGATGCCGCCCGCTTTAATTGATTTGAATTTCTCGGCCGATAAAGATATTGTTCTTTATGATTGTTGCGGCCGATTGGTAATCAGGATGTTTTTATTTTAGGCATCGGCACTATCGGCACTTTAGGTATCGGCGGGGGTGGGGCAATACCGGTTACAGCGAACATAATGGTAAAAACAATAACATGACGTAATCAGTTCGTGGGGAATGCGTCAGTGTTTTTCCTATTTACCTTATTTATAATGTGTTTTTGTGTGTTAATCAAGTTTAAGCTTGGAAAAAACAGCCTGACCACGATTTATAGCACAAGCTCTTGATCCCAGTGCAATTCCAAAAAAAGCACTAGCATTTTTGAATTTGCACTGGAATAAATATTCCGCACTATAAACTCGCGCCCAATTGATTTTTCCAGGCTCTATGAGCGATAAGATGAGCGCCGGGCACCACACATTTTTCGTCATAAAAAATATTAGTGCTATCGAATTCCGGGTTTATGAGTAAATCAAAAAAATACAATGCCAATATTTGCCTAACCAGTCATTTTTTTGAGGCGCTGAACAATCCGTTTGTTAGCGTTAATCTTGATAAGTTATTGGTTGTTATTGATTCTTTGGGTCATATCATTTATACCAATACCGCTTTTCAATCGGTTTCCGGCTATCGCAAAAATCAGCTCGAAAATCAGAACTTTTACCTTTTGTTTCCCCGCACTGGCGAAGCCGGCGATAAAAAAGATAATACGCCCATAAATTTTTCGTCAGTAGCTGATGATTTTGAAATTTCCTTATATGACCAGGCGGGAAAGTTGTTATGTGTTGAGTGGAGCACCACTTTGCTTGCCGACAAAGACGGCGCTATCGAATACCTGGTCGGTATTGGCAATGACTGTACAACGCAACAAAAAGCGTTAAATCACCTTGAAATGTCACGTAAACGATTTCGTGACCTGGTGGAAGTTGCTGGTAACTGGGTGTGGGAAGTGAATGCAGAATATCGCTTTATTTATTCCAGCCCGCAGGTTGAAGCTATTTTGGGTTACCGGCCGGATGAAATTATTGGTAAAACTCCGTTTGATTTAATGTCCGAGGGTGAAGCTGAGCGGCTAAGGGTATATTTCAGGCAGCGGGATAAGACTGCGCCTATTCATCATTTACAAAATACTAAATTACATAAAGACGGTGGCAGCGTTGTTGTAGAAACCACTGGTGTCCCTTGTTTTGCCGATAATGGTGTATTGTCGGGTTATCGGGGGGTTGCGCGTGATGTGACTGCGCGTGAGAATACGTTGTCAGCCTTAAAGCAAAGTCAGCGACGTCTTTATTTGAGCCAGAAATTTGCCCGCATTGCTAACTGGGAATATGATATTGCCAGTGGCGATATTCAGTGCTCTGATCACATCTGGCCGTTATTCGGTTTGCCCGAAAATCATTTTGATCTTACACGTGAAGACTTTCTGAAATATGTTCACCCGGATGACCTGGCGTTTTTGAAACAGGCATTTGAACATACTATTGTGGATGGTGATAATTACAGTGTGGAATATCGCGTTGTCTGGCCGGATAAGAGTGTCCACTGGCTCAAGGGTGAGGGTGATCTGGTTCGCAGCGACGATGGCAAACTCATAAGACTATTAGGTATTACCTCAAATATTGATAAACATAAAGATGATGAATTAGCGCTAATGCAGCGCGCAGAAGCCCAGCAGGCACACGCGAAAGCCCAGCAGGCACACGCGAAAGCCCAACGAAATGTGTTGATCAGAGAAGTGCATCATCGCATTAAAAATAATCTCCAGGGCATTGTCGGACTATTACGTAACAATTTAACAAATTCGGCGAAGTCGCCTGAAGATTCGATAACTGATGCTATCACTCAAATTGGCGCGATCGCGCTTATTCACGGTATTCATGGGCAGCGTAATGGAACGGAGCTGCTACTGTGTGAGTTGTTGCCTGCCATTATTAAATCTCAGATTCTTTCAGCGCCGGATTGCGTCGGTATCGATTTTGTCGATGGCGTAAAAACTTCTTTGCAGTTAATCGATCAGGAAGCTGTTCCCGTTGCTCTAATTTTTAACGAATTGATCACCAATGCGATAAAACACGCTAACAAACAACAGCATAAGGACGTGCGGGTTTCCCTGTGTGTGAAAAATTCGCAGGCGAAAATAAGTGTTTTTTGCCCAGGCGGTTGCTTGCCCGAAAAGTTTGATTTTCAAACGGGCGAGGGATGCGATACCGGGCTGGGGCTTGTGCGGGCTTTGTTGCCTTCAAAGGGTATTGCAATTCAATATCATCAAACCCTTACAGGTGTGTTGACGGATGTATTGCTGGATTCTCCTGTTTTACTGCGAATTGTTGATAAAAAAGACTAAATACTTTCCTGATTAGCCATAAAGCTCCGCCATACTTCAGTGAAGTCATACTATAATTAGTAGTATAAAACAAAGAGAGGATCTAAAGATGGCCATTAACAAAACTCAATTTCAAGAAGGTTATAGTTTAT